>Ga0182030_10000011_pt1 | contig 255781 bp, 270 predicted proteins | sample 812S3MmetaG_FD_121299 | JGI IMG/M metagenome (GOLD analysis project Ga0182030, IMG submission 121299) | Permafrost microbial communities from Stordalen Mire, Sweden - 812S3M metaG (Illumina Assembly) | ecosystem: Environmental > Terrestrial > Soil > Wetlands > Permafrost | place: Sweden...
AGTACTAAGGAAAGCGCAAGATCTTTTGGGTTGTGAAATTGTTTCCAGTCACGCGCATCACGAAACGCGATTACCTTTTTCTGGAGACTCTTTATAGAATCTTTTGCCATAAGTTATAGGCGGAGACGCAGGGATTCGAACCCTGGAGAGCTTTTAACGGCCCTACCTCGTTAGCAGTGAGGCGCTTTCGACCACTCAGCCACGTCTCCTTTTATACAGGGGCGTGACGAGCACGACCTCCGTAAAAGCTAGATTATCACAATTTGTTAGAATAGCCCGATGACTATATATATCTGGGTCGTGGTCGCCTGCTGGGCAGCATTCATTATTTATTGGGCTATCTCATGGACGGGAACAAAGAGGACTGTCGGCATCAGCGGCTTTAAGGGTTGGTTCGCGACGCGCATCGTACTCATCGTCATCGTGGTCATCATCCTCAGTAATCAAGGCTCGAAGAATTGGGCGCTGCAGCATTTCTCCGCTACGACGCCCAGCCTCGCGCCGCTTGGCGCGTTGCTCGCCATAATCGGCATCGGCATCGCCATCTGGGCGCGCAGATACCTCGGGAAGAATTGGGGCACCCCGCAGTCGGTAAAGGAGAATCCCGAATTGGTGACAACGGGACCTTATGTGTATATCCGCCATCCGATTTACAGCGGTGTTCTACTTGCGATGATTGGGACGGCGCTCGTTACGGCAGCAATCTGGTTCGTGATACTCGTGATTGCCGCCGGATACTTTATTTATAGTGCTTACCAAGAGCAGAAGCTGATGCTGAAGACCTTTCCCGATACTTACCCTGCTTACAAGGCGCGGACGAAGATGCTAATCCCATTTGTTTTCTAATGCGTTTCTAGTGCTACACTTTGACCCTATGGAAGGGGAGATTACGAGCGAACATTTAGAGAAGCATGTGCACAAGCGGCTGCGCAATCGCGTGCGGCTCTACTTAGGCGTCTCTGTCGTGCTTATCGTAGTCATCATTTATAGGATGCTGGTAGACGGGGGCGGATTCCTCTTCCCGCTCATCGCGCTCGTGGTAGGGCTCGGCATCGGCCTACTGCTCGCGCGGATGTTTAAAGTCTCTTGGGACACCGACGCGGAGAAGGTGGTCTCGCGGATGGATATCTACGGCACTTCCCTGCTGATTTTCTATATTATTCTCGAGATGACGGGCGAACATTATATTCGCCAATGGTTCACCGGCTCTGAAGTGCTGACGATTATCCTCGCGCTCGCGGGCGGCGCGGTCCTAGGCCGTGGGTTTGGGATGAGCCAGAGTATGATGCGGGTGCTGCGAGAAAATATTTAGCGCTTCTTCTTTGGGACTTTTCCTCCCGCGCGACGCGCCTCGGAGAGGCCGATAGCTATAGCCTGCTTGCGGCTCCTTACCTTCTTCCTGCTTCTGCCACTCTTCAGCTCCCCCCGTTTCATCTCGTGCATCGCGCGCTTCACCTTCTGCGCTGCTTTCTTGCCGTATCGTGATGTCATAGATATGTGAAATTATTTCAATACTAAAAAGATACGGAGCGTAGTATTAAAATGTAATGAAAGGCACTATTCGCTGCGAGCGCTTCTTCATCGATTACACATAAGCAGTATGTAACCCTTCCCTCCGTTCCGTTTATTTATAGTCGGGAGAAATATCATGGCGGACAAGGCTCCAGCCGAACAGGCTGTCGCGAAGGATCAACAGAATGTGGCAGATGCCACCAGAACCCTGGCCACCGATCAAGGCCGCGTAGCGAAGGAGACGAGCGACAAGACGACTGACGAACAAAACAAGGCTAACAAAGCCAAATAATAAATATGTGGGGGAAGTTCAGGCGCTCGCTTAGCGGGCGCCTTTTTATATAAAGAACTGCCGGCCTAGCGCCGGCAGTTCTTTTGTTGCGCGAAGCGCAACGTTGACTTACATCGCTGCTGCCCCTGAAGGGTTGCAGGCGCGGCAGTCCTTCTTGTGTCCGACTGCAAGAGCGATAGCTGAAAGACCGACGAGTAGGTAGACGATATTCTCAAGCGTCGGCCACGAGCCGAGCAGGAGATTAACGACGTTCCAGTTAGCACCCATCCAATTGCCCAGTGCGACGAGCCCCCAGTCGAGGCCGCCGATAATGACAAGGATGAACGAGATACCGTGCAGTGATTTCATGCAGGTGAATGAAGATGATTAAAGCGGGGTGTGGTGGTCCGCTTGGCATAGTATGACTCTTTTTCAGCCGTCGCGGGCGCCTGGTGTGCAAAACCTTCATGTAAGCTACCTAGGCCCCCGTCCGTCTTCAATAGTGACCATATATTTCCTAGGTTTTTTGTGGTATACTGCAGTCCTTACCCTCACCTACTATGCCAACTCCATCAAACAAACTCGCCACATTCTTTAAATCCAAGTGGGTGCTCAGCATCATCGGCCTCATTGTCGTTGTCGGCGGCTATAAGTACTTCGCTGGTAGCAAGACTCCCGCGTATCAATTCATCCCCGTGACTCAGGGATCGATTATCGAAACGGTCTCGGTCACCGGTAACACGACGCCAATGCAGAGCGTCTCGCTCAGCTTCCAGAATTCCGGCACTATCGCTCACGTCTATTACAACCTTGGCGACCAGGTGCAGGATGGCGACGTCATCGCCGAGCTCAACACCGCGAACCTGAGCGCGGCGCTACAGCAAGCGCAGGCTGCTTACGACTCTGCGGTCGCCTCGCGCTCCTCCACTTCCCTCCCAGCGGCCCAGACGCAGGCGATTAACTCCTACCTGGCGGCTTACACCACGCTTCAGAGTCTCCTCTCCAACGACGTCGATCAGCTCTTCGGGGCGCCGACCGCCTATGGCCCCGAGCTCCTGATTAACGCGCCGACGTATCCGACTGGCTCACTCTCGACCGAGCGTGCCACCATCACTCAGGAGATGCAGGCATATCAGGCGACGCTCGCTACCGCGAGCTCGAGCGACCCCAACACGCTCCTCACTAACGCGAGCTCGCTCACGCAGGAGGTCTCCAACTTCCTTAATGAACTTTCGACCGCTGCAAATATGAATAATTCGGCTGCAACCGCTGCGCAGAAAACGGCGCTCTCTACTGCGAGCAACGGCGTCAGCTCGCTGCTCACTACGCTTTCGACTGCACAGAGTACGTATCTCACCCAGAGTGTGGGGGCCACCTCGCTCGCCAATGCCTCGGTCGAGCAGGCTGCTGCCGGCGTCGCCGTCGCCAAGGCTAATCTGCAGGGCACCGAGATTGTCGCGCCAATCAGCGGCACCCTCACGCAGCAAGACGCGAAGATTGGGCAGCTCGCCTCGCCGGGCACGCCACTCGTTTCGATAATCAGCAACAACGGCTTCGAAGTGGACGCCGGAGTCTCTGAGACCGACGTCGGGAAGCTCGCAGTAGGTAATAAAGTGACGATGACGCTCGATGCCTTCCCTGGCGAAACGTTTACGGGCGAAGTCTTCTATATCGCGCCAGCGGAAACGGACACCAACGGGGTCATTACCTATTTGGTAAAGATTTCTTTCGACAAGGCTGACTCGCGACTGAAGAGCGGGCTTACGGCGAATGTCGACATCCAAACTAAAGAGGACGATAACGCGCTCATCTTACCGCAGTATGCGATTCTTCAGAACGATAACGGCACTTTCGTCGAAACGCTTCAAGGTAAAACGGCGTCCACCAGCCCGGTCACCCTCGGCATCCAAGACGAGAACGGCAACGTCGAGATTCTCTCGGGTGTCACGCTTGGTGAACAAGTCATCAACATCGGGCTTAAGGCACAATGATAGACGTCCAAAATCTGGAAAAGGAGTACACGGAGGAGGAGACGCCGACCCGTGCACTACGCGGCGTCTCGTTCAAAATAGATAAAGGTGAGTTCATCTCGATTATGGGCCCTTCGGGCTCCGGTAAATCGACCCTGCTCCAAATATTAAGCTTCCTCGATAGACCGACTGGCGGCACCTACACCTTCGACGGCAAGAGCATCGACGAGATGACCGACCAGGAGTTGGCCCACGTGCGCAATAAGGAAATGGGCTTCGTCTTTCAATCATTCAACCTACTCTCGCGACTCACGGTCTACGACAACGTCGAGGTGCCGCTCTTGTACTCGAAAGTGCCGACCAGCAAGCGGCGCACGCTTGTCGAGGAGGCAGTCCGCTCGGTCGGCCTCTCCGAGAAGCTCCACACCGAGGCCGGGAAGCTCTCGGGCGGCCAGAAGCAGCGCGTGGCTATTGCCCGCGCGCTCGTGACCGACCCGAATGTTATCTTCGCCGACGAGCCGACTGGCAACCTCGACTCGCAGTCCGGCCTGCAGATTATGGAAATCCTCGACTCGCTGCACGAGAAGGGTCGCACGGTTGTTGTCGTGACCCACGAAACAGCGACTGCCGAGTTCGCTGACCGTATCATCCGGATGAAAGATGGCACGGTCGAGAGCGATAAGGCGATAATCGCTCAGCGAACTGCTACTACTTTAAAATAATATGTTGCTCCGAGATGCCTTCAAGACAGCGACGCGCAGCCTCCTCCATGGCAAGATGCGCTCTATTTTAACGATGCTCGGCATTGTTATTGGTATCGCTTCGGTCATCATCTTGATGTCGATTGGCCAATCAGCGCAGGACCTCATTCTCAATCAGGTGCAGAGTGTCGGATCCAACCTCATCATCATCACGCCCGGCGCACCAAGTAACGGCAAGTTCTCCTCTCCCGCTTCCGCGCAGGGCATCGTCATCACGAGCCTGAAACAGCAAGACGTCGACGCGCTCTCGCGCGAGCCGTCGGTGCAGCTCGTGGTGCCGGAGGTGCGGGGGCAGGCTGAGGTCGTCTATGGGAATAATAATTCCTCAGTGAGCTACACCGGCAGCACCGCTGACTTCTTCACCATCAGTAACCTGACCGACCTGTCGGAGGGCGAGCTCTTCTCCAAGAGCGACGTCGATTCGGGTAATCACGTCGCCGTCATTGGCCCCGAACTCGCGACGACCCTCTTCGGTTCGCTCGACCCGATTAATAAGACGATTCGGTTGAAGGACATTTCTTTCCGCGTGGTCGGCGTGCTTTCTAAGGGTGGCACCGGCGCGTTTGGCGTCGACCTCGGGAACTTGGTCGTCGTACCGATGACGGTAGCGCAGGACCAGCTCTTGGGTATCAATTATTTCAATTTTATCGTGACACAGGCTAACAGCAATTATGATATCGACTTCGTGAAATCCCGCATCTCCTTCATCCTGCAGCAAGATCACGGCATCACCGACCCCAATAAAGACGACTTCACCATCGAGACACAAGCGGACATCCTCGCCATCTTGGGTACAATTACTTCGGTGCTGACGCTCTTCCTCGCGGCCATCGCCTCCATCTCGCTTGTCGTCGGCGGCATCGGGATTATGAACATTATGCTCGTCTCTGTCACCGAGCGGACCCGCGAGATTGGCCTGCGCAAGGCAGTCGGCGCTACCGATAGCGACATCCTCCAGCAATTTCTTATCGAGTCGGTTGTGCTCACCTTCCTCGGCGGCCTCATCGGCATTCTCATCGGCGCGGGGATGGTCGGGCTTACGTACCTCGCCATCACGACGTTCTCACCCACTACGGGCTGGGTCTTCGCCTTCCCTATTTCAGCAGTGATGCTTGGCCTCGCGGTCTCCGGCATCTCCGGCGTCGCCTTCGGTATCTACCCGGCACGCAAAGCGGGCAAGAAGAATCCTATCGACGCGCTCCGATACGAATAAATTAAATTGTCGTGTGCGAGTGGGCTATACTACACCTATCTATGGAATGGCCGTCGCCCGTCATCGTCTCTGCGGTTGTGCTGGTGATTATCATCGCTCTCCTCCTGATGCGTCCACGGCGCTTCTACCTGGTTCGACATGGCGAGACCATTTTAAACGCCCAACATATCCGCCAGAGCTCAGAAGGCGGTCTCTCCGATAACGGCAAGCAGCAAGTGGAGCGGGTCGGCGAGGTTCTGCAGGGCCTCCATATAAAGCGGATTATCTCGAGCACCTATGAGCGAGCGAAGGAGACGTCTGAGATTATTAACAAATACCTAAAGGTTCCCATCATCTATACTCCGCTTCTGGTGGAACGGAGGAATCCGACCGAGATTATCGGCCAATCCACCAAAGACCCGCAGGTAAGCCACATTATCGACCAGATGGACTTGGCGGTGCATGAGGACGACTTCCGCATTTCAGACGAGGAGAATTTCGCCGATTTAAAAGAGCGTGCGCACAAATGCCTCGACCTGCTCGCTCAGCAAGGAGCCCTTGCGACTGTGGTCGTGACTCATCACCATTTTCTTAAGATGCTTCTCGCGTATATGCTCTATCGCGAACAGATTCACGCGAACGATATGCTGAAGATTTCATTCTTCAATCCCTCCGACAATGCGGGCATCACCATCTGCGACTATAATCCTTGGAAGTCGCTCTCGGCCACAAAAGGCTGGGAAATCGTGAGCTACAACGAACAGCCCTAGTATCCCATTCCGCCCATATCACCGCCGGCTGCCGGCGGTGACTTCGGCTCTGGTATCTCAGCGATGGCTGCTTCGGTGGTAAGCAAGAGTGCGGCAGCAGAGACCGCGTTCTCGAGCGCCATACGCGGCATCTTCACCGGGTCGACAATACCCGCCGCAATCATGTCGTCGACGACTTCGTCGGTGAGCGCGTTGTAGCCAGCGTTTACCTTGCCCGACTGCACCTTCGATACGATAAGCGACGCGTCGTCCTTGCCAGCGTTAATCGCTATCTGCGCGAGCGGAGTCTCGAGTGCGCGGACGACGATTTCGTAGCCCGCTCGCTCGTCAGCACTCATCTTATCCGCGTGCGCGGAGAGCTTCTTCGCGACCTTGGCGAGAGCGGTCCCGCCGCCAGCCACTATCCCCTCCTCGATGGACGCCTTGGTCGCCTTCACCGCGTCATCAATCTTGTCCTTCAAATACTTCATCTCCGTCTCGGTCGCAGCACCCACCGAGATGACGGCGACGCCACCGGAGAGTTTGGCGATGCGCTCCTCGAACTTTTCTTTATCGAATTTCGAATCGCTATTCTCCATTTGAGTCCTCAGTTGTGCCACGCGAGCGGCGATATCTGCCTTCTTGCCCTTCCCGCCCACGAAAGTCGTCGTGTCCTTGGTGACGATGACGCGTGTCGCTCCGCCGAGTATCGAGACATCTGCGCTCTCGAAGGTCATCCCAACGTCTCCGGTGAGCACCTGCGCCTTCACGACCGTCGCGATGTCAGCGAGCATATCCTTCTTCCTGTCGCCATAGCCCGGCGCCTTCACGGGCAATATATTGAAGCTCCCGCGCACCTTATTAACGATAAACGTCGCAAGAGAATCACCCTCGAACTCCTCGGCAACGATTACCAAATCCTTTTTGCCGAGCGCAGCGACCTTCTCAAGGAACGGAAGTATCTCCTGCGTGCTCGTAATCTTCTTGTCGGTGATGAGTATCACTGGGTCCTTTATTTCTGCCTCCATCCGCTCCTGATTAGTTATGAAATACGGCGAGACGTAGCCCTTATCAGTCTGGAGCCCTTCGACAATGGCGTAGGAGAGCTCGGTGCCCTGCGACTCTTCAACAGTCACTACGCCGCTGCTACCAACCTTCCCTACCACCTCGGCGATTTTCGCTCCAAGCTCTTCAGACTCCGCAGAAATGCTTGCGACCTGGCGGATGTCGTCCTTACCGGAGACCGGCTTCGCCATCTTCTTCAGCTCCATGATTGCTGCGTCTCTGGCCTTTTCCATACCGCTTCTGATTCCCATCGCGTTCGCGCCCTTCATTACATGCGAGAGACCTTCCTCGATAAGAGCTTCCAAGAGCACCACCGTGGTGGTCGTGCCATCGCCAGCAGTGTCGTTGGTCTTGTTCGCAACTTCCTTCACGATTTCAGCACCCATATTCTCGAAACGATCTTTGAATGAAATCTCCTTGGCAATGGAGACGCCGTCGTTCGTTATGCGCGGGCCGCCATAACTCTTCTCGATGACGACGTTACGCCCTTTAGGCCCGAGCGTGACCTTAACCGCATGAGCGGCCTGTGCGATGCCCTTGGCTATCGCCTTACGCGCGTCCTCAGAAAATAGAATTTGTTTTGCCATATTAGTTCTCGATTAGAAGTATGTCTGACTCGGAGAGCACGTAGTACTCTTCCCCATTAAGCTTGATTGGTTCGTCCCACGGCTTTTTGAAAAAGATTTTGTCGCCAGGCTTCACTTCAAGCGGAATGCGAACGCCTTTATCATTAACGCGTCCCGAGCCAACGGTGACCACCTCGCCCTCAAACAATTTTTCCTTATTGACCGTTTCGGGAATGATGATGCCGGACGCCAATTTCCTTTCGCCACTCATATCCGAGGGCTTAACCACAACGCGGTCTCCGAGCGGCTTCAATGAAAGCTTCTTTGCCATAGCATTTATATACAAATGAATAATCGCACTCTCCCGTGTGGGCGCAGTATAGATAAATCATCGTCCACAAGCAAGTTGCGCCCCACCGTCTGCTTGTGGTATCCTCATCAACAAGATGGAGGCACTCGTATCGGCACTGCCGTACGCGGAAATCATCCTCTCAATACTCCTCATCGTCGGCATCGTGCTACAGCAGCGCGGCGCGACTCTCGGTGGAGCCTTCGGGGGCGACAATTTCGCGTCAACATTCTACAAGCGCAGAGGCGCCGAGAAATTCCTATTTAATGCGACAATCGTCATCGCGATTCTCCTCGTACTCGCTGCGATAACGAACTTCCTTCTTGTAGGGTCATGAACGAAGAGGCGCCGGCGCGACCAGCACGCACGTGGAGCATACCGATGCTCGATCGCGTGAGCGAACGCGTCCGAGCTCTCTCCGTCGGAGATCGCGTCGTGTTTTACGTTCTTGCAGCTCTGGTCGCTATCGCGTCGCTCGCGAGTCTCTATACGCTCGAGCAGTCGCTTCTGGTACAAATTCCTGCCTATGGCGGAACGCTCACGGAGGGCGAGATTGGGAGCCCGCGGTTCATCAATCCGCTCTTGGCCATCAGCGATGCCGACAGCGACCTCTCGGCTCTTACATATGCGGGCCTGATAGGTATCTCGGGGAACGGTACGCTGGTGCCCGTATTGGCCGAGAGCTATACGGTCTCTCCAGACAGCAAGACCTATACCTTCACCCTGCGCAGCGATGCTAAGTTCTCAGATGGCACACCAGTCACCGCAAATGATGTTGTCTTCACGGTACAAAAGGCCCAGGATTCTTCACTCAAGAGTCCACAGTACGCTGATTGGTCCGGAGTGCAGGTCGCCGCACTCGACCCGCGGACGGTACAGTTCACTCTCGCGAAGCCGTACGCGCCGTTTCTTGGGCTTACGACCTTGGGCATCCTGCCCTCGCATTTGTGGGCGAACGTGTCCGACGAGGAGTTCCCGTTCTCGACGCTTGAGACGAATCCGGTAGGCGCGGGGCCATTCAAGGTGGAGAGTGTGTCGCGCGACGCTTCCGGACTTATACAGAGCGTCTCGATGATTGCGAATCCTGATTACGTGCTCGGCCGCCCATACCTCGATGGCTTCCGGTTTAATTTCTATTCCGGGTCCGAAGACGTCGCCAACGCGCTTTCGAGCGGTGCTATCGATAGCGCATATGATGTCACTACGCCGGGAGCGCTGACCGCTCCGTACGCAAGGGTCTTCGGGGTGTTCTGGAATCCGAGCGAGAACGAGGTGTATGCGCGAGCTGAGGTGCGTAAAGCGCTCTCACTTGCGCTTGACCGGCAATCCATCGTCGACAACGTGCTGAACGGGTATGCAACGCCGATTATGGGGCCGGTTCCACCAGGCAGTTCGATACTGCAGGTCCCCATACCTACTTCTGATGACCCGACTGCTGCCGCAGCGAGCGTGCTTGAAGCGGGCGGATGGGTGTATGACGGTACCGCACGCCTGTGGAAGAATGCGAGCGCCAAAGAAACACTCGACAGCATCACGCTTCGCACATCGAACGTGCCGGAACTTAAGGCGGTGGCGACGGCTGTGGAAGCCGACTGGGAAAAGCTCGGCATCCCGGTCAACATCGAGCTCTATGAGCCGGGCGACCTCTCACAAAACGTGATTCGTCCGCGCAAGTATGACGCACTGCTCTACGGGGAGGTCATCGGGCGCGACCAGGACCTTTACGCCTTCTGGGATTCTCAGGAGCGGAACGACCCCGGCTTGAACATCGCGCTCTACGCGAACAAGACCGTCGACGCCCTTTTGGAGGATGCTCGCGGGTCAGCCGACAGCACGGAGCAGACGGCAGACCTGCAGAATATTGAGGACGATATCGCCGCGGATTATCCGGCCGCCTTCATTTACGCGCCGGATTTCACCTACGCGGTGCCGAGCGACCTGCGCGGCGTAGAGCTCCCGCAAATTGTCGTCCCTGCAGATCGCTTCGCGAATGTCGCGTCCTGGTACCGCATGACCGATAACGTGTGGCCGTTCTTCGCACGGAAGAGTCAATAACTATTTTCGTACGGGTTTTAAAAAATTTATTACACATTACAAACCCATTAATCAACACATTATGAATCCAGCACCAGCACCCGCTCCAGCACCAAGCCCGGCACAGCCACGGCCCTCTGCCCCGCCGCGAGAAACTCCGGCAGGCCCGAGACGCTTTGAGCGCGGAGGTAGGAGCGACCGCCGCGGAGGTGGCGCGCGCCCTGGCGGCGCATCCCGCCGCATCCAACGCATCCTGCGCCGCCCGAGCTCGAACCCAACTCGGGTCGACCGCAGCGCCGACTACTACCCCGAGAAGGCGGGGCCGACGACCGTCCGCATCATCCCGCTTGGCGGCGTTGAGGAAGTCGGCCGCAATATGACCGCCGTTGAAGTCGGCGCGACCGGCGACATCCTCGTCTTCGACGCAGGCTTCCAGTTCGTCTCCGAAGACACCTCTCCCGGCGTCGACTACATCCTCCCCAACACCAAATACTTGGAGAAGAATGCCGACCGCGTGAAGGGAGTCATCATCACGCACGGCCATCTCGACCACATTGGCGGCATTCCTTTCACCCTGCCGCGTTTCGGCACGCCGCCCATTTATACGCAGAATCTGACTTCAATAATGATTCAGCGGCGCCAGGAAGAATATCCAGACGTACCGAAGTCTGAAATCGTGACTGTCGAAGTCGGCCAAACCGTTACCATCGGCTCGACCAAGGTGAAGTTCTTCCCGGTGACGCACTCCATTCCCGACTCAATGGGCATCTCGGTTGAGACACCTCAAGGAAACGTCGTGATCACTGGCGACTTGAAGCTTGACCACGACGACGGCGTCCCCTCCGAGCGCGAGCAGAAAACCTGGGGCGAACTCAGCAAAGACAACAACATCTTCTTCATCGCCGACTCGACCAACGCAGAGAAGGACGGTTTCTCGATTCCCGAGAAGCGCGTTATCCAAACGCTCGAAGACATCATCAAGACGGTCAAGGGACGCCTCATCATCGGCACGTTCGCGTCGCAGTTCGAAAGAATGATTCACATCATGGAGACGGCGGAGAAGCTCGGTAAGAAAATCGTTACCGAGGGTCGCTCGATTAAGAACAATCTCGAAATCGCAGAGAAGACGGGACTTCTTACTATCAGCAAGGACACCATCATCCCAGCGCAGGACATCGGCAATTATCCTCCGGATAAAATCGTCATCCTCTCGACTGGTGCGCAGGGCGAAGAGTTCGCCGCACTGATGCGTATCGCGACCAAGCAGCACAAGAACATCACACTTACCGACCGTGACACCATCGTGCTTTCTTCTTCGGTCATTCCGGGTAACGAAATCGCCGTGCAGAAGCTCAAAGACAATTTGTACCGACACAACGTGACGCTCATCCACTACCGCTCCTCAGACGTGCACTCGACCGGACATGGCAACACTGGCGAGCTCGTCTGGATTAACAAGCAGGTCCATCCGAAATTCTTTATGCCGGCGTACGGCTATCGCTCGATGACCACTTGCCACGCGAAGGCAGTCGAGCAATCCGGCTTCCCCCGCGAGAACATCGTCATCGCCGACAACGGCACCGTCATCGATATCGAGGACGGCGTACGCATGAATGTGCACAAGCAGAAGGTCCCTTCTGCTCCGATGGTCGTCGATGGATTCACGATTGGCGACATCCAAGAGGTCGTCATCCGCGACCGCCAGTCGCTCGCCAAAGACGGCATGTTCGTCATCATCGCGAGCGTGAACCTGAAGACCGGTAAGCTCCGGAAGTCTCCGGACATCATTAGCCGCGGATTCGTGTATCTAAGAGAATCGCAGAATCTCTTGAACGAAGGACGCATCCTTATCAAGAAGACTATCGAGGATTCGACGCGCAATATGAATCCGATTGACCTCGATTACGTGAAAAATAATCTGACGGACGTGATGGCCGGGTTCCTCTTCCAGCGGACCAATAAGGCTCCGATGGTGATTCCGGTACTCATCGGGATGTAGAAAGAACTAAAAAACGCGGCTCGCCTTGGGCGAGCCGCGTTTTTTATACGTTATACTGCCAGGATGCTTGGGTTTCATCACTTGCGAGGCCGCGTGCAACAAACGCAAAAAGTCGAACCATTCCCGGCGCGCACACCAGGGAAACGCGTGCTCGACTACGTGATGTATGTCGTCGGCACTCTGCAGCCGTTCGCGCTCGTGCCACAGGTAATCTCAGTCTATGTAGATCATCAGACGGCGGGCCTCTCCCCGCTCACCTGGAGCCTACTTGCCGTTTGTAATACGCTCTGGGCGCTCTATGGCCTCGCGCACCACGACAGGATTATCCTGATTGCCAACACGCTCATCGCGTTCTTCGATTTGGCGATTCTCATCGGGATACTTCACTTCTGATTATCCTTCGGCGAGTGCGTACTCGCCTTTTTGTTCTCTAATCAACCCTTCTTTCACCAACGCAGCGAGCGCCGTCTCGATTTGCGCTTCGCGCTCGGGGAATAACAAACGTAAAGAATTCTTCTTCGCTGGCTTTTGTAAAAGCGCACGAAGAATCGCTCCCCGCACTTCGCGAAGCGAGCCTGCAAACTTTGATTGCTTCTTATATGTTTTATTGCGCGCGTTATGGGAGATGCCCGAGCGCTTCAATGCCGCGCCGTAGTCCATAAGCGCGCTATACCACTCACGCGCCCTACCTTTCGGCAGCGCTTGCAGCAATATTTTCTCGATTTCTTTGTCAGAGATTTCCTTCTTGTGCGGAAAGAAATGCTGTATGACCGTCGTACGAATATTCGTCTCTATGAAAATAACGTCCTCGTTCCACGCGAACGCCGCTACCGCTCGCGCTGTGTAGGGTCCGACGCCCGGCAATGCTTCTAATTCGGGAATAGTAGTAATTTTTCTCGACACCAATACTCCCCCCGCTTTGCGAAGCATTTTCGCTCGCCGATTGTAGCCGAGCCCTTGCCATGCTTTCAAGACTTCTGCGAGCGGAGCAGCCGCGAGCTTCTTTGCCGTCGGGAACTGCTTGATGAAATTATTATAAAACGGTACGACCCTCTCTACTTGCGTTTGCTGCAACATCACTTCGGAAACAAGAATCCGATACACGTCTCTCGTCTTCCTCCATGGCAACAAGTGTCTCCCTTCTTTCCGATAATGGCGCTGTACAAGCGTCCTGAACTTCGCTGGCGTCATTAGTTCGCTTTTGGCCAACGCTTGTTAGCTGGTGGCCAAAGTTTAGTGAGCGGATGGTCCTTGCAATCGTGTGGGCGCGCCGGGCAGACGTAGCGGCCGTAGAGGACGAGGCCGTTATTGACGTATTTCCAGTCCTTTTTTGGTATAAGAATCTCTAAGTCTTTGGAGATTTTCTTCAGATCATCGTTATCAGTCAGATCGAATCGTTTCGCGAAGCGCTTCACGTGCGTGTCGGTCGGAATGCCCTCCCAGCTATTATGCAGCTCCCCAAGGATAACGTGCGCGGTCTTATAGCCGACGCCGGGAAGTTCGACGAGCTCTGTCTCCGTCTTCGGCACTTCCCCACCGTACTTTTCCTGAATCATTTTCGCGGCTCCGATAATCGCCTTAGCCTTATTTCGGAAAAACGGAATCGAAGAAATTTCTTTGGTGAAAGTCGCCGGCTTTGCCTTCGCGAAATCTTTCGGCGTCTTATATTTCTTAAAGAGCGTTGCCGTAAGTCTATTAACCGCCTTGTCGGTGCACTGCGCCGACATAATGACCGAGGCCAAAAATTGAAATGGCGTCTGGTGCTCGAGCTCGCTCTTCGGTACTGGGTATGCCTTTTTCAGATACGCAAGAATCTTCTTCGCACGCGCGACCCGTTCGCTCTGGCTCATAGCAATTCAGGAGTCATATCTTCGTGCGGGAACGCGAAGTGGAAGAAGATGATAAGGAGAGCTCCCGCAGAAAGCGCGGTAACGAGGAAGACAATGAGCAGACCTATGTAGGGCACGAGTGTGAGCAGAGAGAGAATGAGCATACCGAGCGCGCCATCGTGCCAGAGCACTATATCGCGACGCATAAAGCGCCGTGCCAGGAGGCTACCGATAAGAATGCCGGCGTAGAGAAGCGCGAGCATCGCCAAAAGCGCATACGCGATAAGGAAAAGGAGCGCGAGACCAATGCCGACGAAGGTCAACGCGAGCAGAATCGAGAGGATTGGCGTCACAACGAACACGGCGAAACCCAAGAGAGCGGTGAGTAGAATTCTGGTCGGGCGCATCGTCACCGTACCCTCGACGAATCGTTCCGCAAGCCGCGGGAAAAGACCGGCGAAGAGGCCTGCGAGAATAAGCGCGCCGAGCACGCGTACGAAGAGGAAGAACCCGACGCTGATAAGTGAAAGAATGCCCGAGGTACCAACATCTGGGAGGTACGAAGCGTTTTCGTATGAGACGCCGCCATGTATCGTCGCTGATGCAGGAATAATCGCCTCTTCGGGCGATTGGTATGAAAGCTTGCCCGCGATGCGCGTTCCCTCGGCGAGCGAGACGCGTCCACTCGCGACGATGGTGACGTTATCACTGAAGTCGCCCCCGAGCGATATGTTGTTTCCGTAAATGATGACTGGGCCCTCTGCTCCATCGGTGAGCGTGGTGTTCGCGGCGACGATAAAGACACTTCCACCCGCCTGTCCAGAATCATGTACCGTGAAGCCGAGGGCAACCAAGTCTCCGGCCACTGGCTCCTCGACTGTGACGCTCCCACCGAGTGCCCGCAAATCGCCACTGGTACGCGCGCGAGAAAGTATGGAACCTCCTAAGAGGAGCTCGTCGCCTGCCACGGGTGCCGCTGAAATGACTGACCCTCCGAACGCGGAGAGATCGCCCCCGACGGGTGCCGCCACCACGACCGAGGCGCCTGCAACGTATACGTTCCCCGGAGAAGAACTCGCCGAGAGAAGCGCCTGCGCCACAGAGAAGGAAGCGGGGGCATGCGCCGCGTACGAACTCGCCGGTGCGAAGAGCAGGACGAGAAGAATCGGTAATGTGCGGCGCATATCGGTTATGGCACGGGCGGCATCGTCAAACGCGGGGGCGGAGAGTCGACTTGCGGGATGGGGACCACTTCGCGCGGTTTCATGGGTTCGATAAAAATTGCGAAGAAAATCATCAGGAGCGTGATAAGTGCGGAGAGTAGACAGTATTCGCAAAAGGCGTGTATCACAAAAGCTTGGAGCGAAACGAAGTAAATGGACGCGATAATCCCAACAATCGCTCCCGCCTGCAACAGGCGGCGTAGGAAGGAATCGAAGATGAAGAGCTCAAGCGCTGCGAAGATGAAAAGTATGCCGTAAAAGAACACGCCAACGTACGCGAGCGGAATACCGAAGGGATGAGAATACTGACTCGTGATAACGGCGTTGCAGTCGGAGAGCCCTTGGATATTGCAGATGACCGGCGTGTTGTTCGCGACGTGCTGGGCAAGATATGCCGCATCGGCGAGGCCGCAGAAGGCCAATATAAGGATGGCTATTACGCCTATTCGCTTCATATCCTAAACAATACGCGCCTATACGGCTCTATGCAAATCGATGATTCCGGTGAGGTCTATGGAGAAAATCACCACGTTTCTTCGACTTGATGGAGCTGTTGGTATGGGTGAATGCCCTGACAGAGAGCACTAGGAGTATCGGTGCCCTTCGCACTTGTCGAGGCGATGACTCCGGGCGGAGGAGGTGTCGGACCATGTCCAGGCATCCCTTGCATCATCCAGGGGAATACGAAACACGCATGGAACACAGCCGAACTCGTCGCGGTGTTTGGTACACCGATGACCCGCACAGTGCCACCGCTCACGATTGTTGCGAGATCGCGGGCACGTAAATCGCTTGTATCGATGGTCCAGGTTTGGCCAGAAAAATCGCGCAAGACGAAAGATGATTCGTCAGGAGCGACTTTTTCTACATCTCCGCCAAGCAATCCTTTCTCCGGAGCGAGCCACCAGGCGCGTTCCTCGACCAAGATGGGGCGATAGAAGGGCGGATGGTCTCCAATCCCCTCTTCAAGCGCGCCGCCGAGACCCGTCGCGTAGAGAATAGTGCCGAGCACAAAAGAGAGAAGAACGGCGGCTAGCATAATCGCTATGAGCGAATAGCGATAGCCATGCGTAGTGCGACGAACGTAGAGGTAGCCGACAAGCGTAAAAAGCGCAAGCGCAATCACCCAGAAGAAGGGCGCTGTCGCGAGGAAAAAGGAAAAGAGATCTGGATGGGTCGCCGGTGAGAGTCGCCAGTCGACGTTTCGAATTTGGAATAGGGTTGCCGAGAATGCGAGTGCGGCAAAGAGGACCGCAAGCGCACCTAGCCCCCAGAACGTGTAATTCTTCAGCAGGAATTCCCAGCGTGGGCGAGGCGCCAAGTGCTCGGAGTCAATACGACCAAGCACTCGCCTGGCGAGTTGGTCATCTGGCTTATGGTCAGGTGTGTTCATGGTAAAAATTGTTTTGGAAGCGAGGAGCGCAGTGCACGTTTCGCGCGATAGATGAGCGTAGAAACCGTTCCCACCGGCACTTCGAGAATATCGGACATCTCGGTATACGAACGATTTTCAAAGAAGCGGAGCGTGAGCGCGTCGCGATATTGCGGAGAAAGGGCTGCGAACGCCTTCGCGAGCTCCTCGCGCGAGAGCCGTAGCTCGGCGAGCGCGGAAGCATCAGAATCTTCATCGGCGAGCTCGCTAATGAGCCCTTCACCTTCTTCGTTTAGGATAACCTGCGGCCGCGCGTGCCTATTCCGGAAGAAGCTCATCGCTTCGTTGTGGGTGATGCGGTACATCCACGACGAGAACGTGAGTGAGAGGTCGAAGCCGTTGAGGTTCTTGTACGCCTTTATAAAGGCATTCTGTAGGATGTCTTCTCTGTCCTCTCGCACGCCGACGCCAAGCCGCTCGAGGTAGCGAAGGAGCTTCGCCTCATAGCGCTCGATAAGCAGGGCGAACGCCTCCTTGTCGGAGAGCGTCCGGCGGACGATCTCCTCATCAGTCATCTCGAGCGGCATAGCGTCTATATATTATATACGCTCCCCGCACTCAACGCATTTCATCTCTCAGGCGAAGAAAGGTATCCCGGGGTAGCGGCGTCGGTACTCGTAGGAGGTAAGCACCAGGATTGAAAGGTCGAGAACAGCGAGTCCCTGAAGCAACAATTCGTTCCGGGCGAAGCCGCGGTACGCCTCGTACGTACCAAAGATGGCAAGCGCAATCATAAAGAGAGGGTAGGCGATTCTCTTTTTCATAAAAATGCCGATGACAAGCAGTATCTTTATCGACCCATGGAGCACGAGATAGACCGTGACCAAATAATGCGTGTGGATGGCGAATGAATGCGCCGCGTTCCGGAGCGCATTGGCGACCAAGTCGTCCGGGTCTTGGGCTATTTCGCCGTTCGTTATGAATTCGGTCAGGCGAAGAACCAGAGAGGGCGGGACGGCGAGCACAAGAAAGCCGACAAGCACTTCGAGGCTGCCGTTAATCAGCTTTAAGATGAGTGCGAGGTCGAAGAACCAGGCAATGTCCTTATCCTGTTCAGTCTTAGTCTGTGTCTGGCCAGCTTCCATAAATGTCAGCGTACCACATTAGAAAAATCACGAGCGGAATGTTTCTTGCCAGCGTTGGTAGAGCGCGGCGACATCGCCAGGGGTGCCGGACGATGCCAAGCGCACGACAGGAGAGATGTAAACTCTTGCTGTGGAAGCGCGCTGCCGTAGATTAAAGCGTTGCTTCCCCTGCCCTTTTCGTGCTATAGTGCTAACAACTTCAAGTGGCTACTGACCGACTTAAGATAAATAACGAGATTCGCGCGCAAGAGCTGCGCGTCATTGGCGCTGCGGGCGAGAACTTGGGCGTCATTACACTCGCGGCCGCTCAGGCGGCCGCACTCCAAGCTGGCCTCGACCTCATCGAGATTTCTCCCTCGGCGACCCCGCCCGTTGCCAAGATTATGGATTATGGTAAATTTGAGTACGAGCGAAGCAAGAAGGAAAAAGTGGTCAAATCGAAGGTCAAGGTATCCGAGACCAAGGAGGTTCAGATAAAGGTCGGTACCGGTGACCACGACATGCTCCTGAAGGCAAAAAAGGCAGCCGAATGGCTCTCTGAAGGCCATCGCGTGCGGGCTGAACTCTTCCTTAAAGGCCGCTATAAGAGTATGGATGAGAAGTTCCTCAAGGAACGTCTCGAACGGTTCTTGGTTCTCATTCCCTATGCATACAAAGTCGCGGAGCCTATCACAAAGAGCCCCAAAGGCTTCGCCGGGGTCATAGAACGCGATGTGGTCGCTCAGCAAAAGCGTCAAAAAGAAATGCCGAAAGAAACCGAAACCAAAAAATGAAAACTAACAAATCATACACGAAGAGAATCCGCGTCACCCGCAACGGGAAGATGATGGTCCGCGTCAAAGGCCAGAATCATTTCAACGCAAAGTCGAGCGGTTCGGAGCGAAGCGCCAAGCGCCGTTCTATTTCTATCAATCTCTCGAAGACTGTCCGCGCACGCTTTCTGCCGGGCCTCGGAGCTAAGTAATTAATTTAATAATTTATGACAAGAATCAAAGGAGGCATAATGGCGCAGAAGCGCCGCAAGAACATTCTCGAGCGGGCCAAGGGCTACCGTGGCGTTCGCTCTAAGAAGGAACGCTACGCGCACGAAGCACTCATGCGCGCCGGCCGTTACGCCTTCGCCCACCGACGCGATAAGAAGACCGACTTCCGCCAGCTCTGGATAGTGCGTCTCAACGCAGCGCTCCGCAACAATGGCCATAAGTCCTACTCGACTTTCATTAATAAATTGAAGAAAGGAGGTTACCAGCTCGACCGCAAGGTCCTCTCTCAATTCGCTGGCGAGCACCCAGAAATCTTCGCTCGCATCGCCAAACAGATCGTCTAACAAAAAGCCCCGCAAAAACGCGGGGCTTTTGAACACTTCGTCTTCGTCAGAAGCTACATCTGCATAACTCGGATGCGTCCATCAATGTACACGCTGACTCTACCGTCAAGGCCGTAAACAATAGCGTTACTGGCAGCACCCATTGCAACCGTCTGTCTGGTTTTCTGAGCTGAGCTGCCGGCGTGCTCACCGTCTTTTATACGAAAGAACTCTCCTTCCTGAAGTTCGCCGAAGCGTGGGAAATTCGCATCGTAGCTGGCATCTACCATAAGTTCACCTGTCTTAAATTGCCTAGAGCCAATGTATAAAAGCTTGCTACAGGAGTCAAACAAATTATAAAGACCCCGCGGATAACGGGGTCTTGTGTTGTTTTGGTCGGCATATTAGTTCGATCGGGGCTTGGCGCATGTCTCCGCCTTCTTCAGCACCTCTTTGAGGGCTTCGACAAGCAGATCCTGGTCTTCCTTGGTGCCTGGCACGTAGTTCAGAGTTATGACGCGTTCCTGATCACGAACCAGTAGATTCGTCCCCGAAAGGATCTCGTGGCTGTATTTCGGCTTGGGTGGGGCATTCCGGAGAGTTGTATCGACACTTCGGACGCTTGTATGAACTTCGGCTTCCGCTGTGCTCATAATGCGAACCTCTCTATTGAACTGTTGAAGGAACGAAACAATTTGTGCCCACCCTACCACTGCTCACTTATTCTCACAAGTCCTTTAGTAAAGCCGGCCAAGAGAGTGATTTTAAGCTTCCTTAAGATATGTAAATCGCGGAACTTTTTTGGCATCAACTTCTACCTCTTCTAAAAACATTTGGAGCGGCCTGATCCAAAGTTTTGAGACATCATTATCATAGAGAGCTTCGTACACAACCATATCCTCTAGCGTCTCGCTGTGTTTCGCTACGCCGATTACTCGATATTTCTTACCCTTGTAGTGCTCGTAGATTCCTGGTTTCAAATCCATACTTCAAACTTTCTTGACTGAATCCTTCGTAATCTCCCAGGTCTGGCCGAAATCGGGGACGACGGCGTTGCCGCCGAGGTAGTCGTGAATGCGTTGGGCAAGGAAGCGTTCGGCTGCAGGCTCGCCAAGCGCGGTGAAGATGGCCTTCGGGCGCTTACCGACGAGCGCAGCTTCCGCAAATTGCATAAGCTCATCGCGGTCGGCATGGGCTGACCAGCCGTCCATCGACTCTATTTTGGCCTTTACCGATACGCTCTGGCCGTTTAAGCGGATACTCGAGCTACCCTCCACAAGGCGCCTCCCGGGCGAACCTGGGGCCTGGTAACCAACGATAAAGAGCGTAGTTGATGGGTCTGGCAGGTACCGGGTCTCCCAGCCGCCGATGCGGCCGCCGTGACTCATGCCGGCGCCTGCGATGATTATTTTTGGGTTCGGCACTTTGTCTATGGCGACTGATTCATTACGCGAGAGTGTCTTTTTAAGAAATGGGAATTCAAAAATGCTTCCTTCTCTCTTCATTTCATCTTCGGTCGCCGGCTTGAAATATTTCATTCCCCACTTCTCATAGACATCAGTGACATGTATCGCGAGCGGCGAATCGAGGAAGACGGGGATTTTTTGGAGGTCGTCCGCTGCAAAGAAATTAGAGAGTTCATAGAGCATCAGCTGTGTGCGCTCGAGAGAGAACGCGGGGATAAGAATTGCACCACCCCGCTTGATTGCCAGTTGAAGATGTCCTTTAAGTAGCATTGTTCGTGATGTTCCTTGAGGGTGGAGCCGGTCGCCATAAACGCTCTCCATCACCAAGGCGTCGGTGTCTGGTATTGGCTCCCAATTGGGTAGGAGTGGCGAGGGAGAGTTGCCAATGTCACCGGTGAGCGCGACCGTCGTCCCGTCCTCGTCTTTAATCCGTACGCTCGCGGAACCGAGGATGTGGCCGGTATTGCGCAGGTAAACAGAGAGGCCAGGTACGACCTCCTTCTCGACGTGATAATCCAGCGTCTCGACGAGCGCGAAGGCTGCGTCTACATCCTTCCCTTCATAAAGAGCCGGACGGCCTTGGCGAGACGCATCAGAGGCCAAAATATCGACCGAGTCGCGCAGGATGAGCTCGGCGAGGTCGCGGGTCGGCGGCGTCATATATATCTTCCCTTTAAAACCATCTTTGACTAGTTTTGGGATGCGCCCCACGTGGTCGAGATGCGCGTGCGTCACTACGAGAGCGTCGATACTCTTCACGTCATATGGGAACGGGCCGTACATCTCCGCGACGCTCACATCTGCGCCTTGTTCGACGCCACAGTCGACAAGTATCTTCCCTTTTGCCCCGGTGATTAAAAAATTGGAGCCGGTTACCTTCCCCGCTCCGCCATAAAAACTTAGCTTCAACGACATTCGACCAGTATAGCAGCGGTCCGCCCCGCGATACCGAAGTAGTGCGGGGCGGACCGGAGCCGTTCTAGTTAAGCAACTTCTCTTGCCAAGTGGGTGCAGTAACGATGGCTATCGGATCTCCTTGCGAAGTTCACCAAGCGCACCTTAATACGTAGCTCCCGAAAAATAGGCAAGTTACTTTTTTCAGAACAGCTCCACTTATAACTATACACCCTGAGTCAAGAGGGGCTGGGGAAAACCAAATTTAGAACACTTCTTCGGCATTTATAAAGTCGAAGTCGTTGCGCTTGTAGGAGAAAATCTCCTCATCTTTGAAGAATCGTTTGACCTCTATTGCGCCATTCTCGATGCTGTCGGAGGCGTGGACGATATTGGACTGTGTCGAGAGCGAGAAGTCGCCACGGATGGTACCGGCTGCGCCCTCATATGCCTTGGTCGGCCCGACGATAAGCCGCGTTGCGTTGACCGCCTGGATACCTGAGAGCGCAATGACGATGACTGGCGAGGTCTTCATAAATGTTTTGATTCCGGCGAAGAACGGCTTGTCTTTAATATGCGCGTAGTGCTCTTCGAGCACAGCGTCTTCAAGCTGAACCATCTTCATACCGACAATCTTGAGCCCTTTGCGCTCGAAACGAACGATCATCTCTCCGGCAAGCCCACGGTGAATGGCGTCCGGCTTCAGGATGATGAGTGTTTTCTCTTCTTTGGGATGATTCATAGGTAAAAAATAAAATCGCCGACTGCCTTATATAGTGATAATACGCGCTCCGCCCTTCTCAATCAAGATGGTGTGCTCGAAGTGCGCCGAACACGAGCCGTCTTTGGTGCGATAGGTGTAGCCGTCGGGCGCGAGCGTGATGGCTGCCCTTCCTGCGCTTGATATCGGCTCGAGCGCGAGTACCATGCCCTCGACGATTTCAGGCCCCTGCCCTGCGCGACCGAAGTTGGGGACAAACGGCTCTTCGTGGACCAGTTCGCCCACGCCATGACCGCCAAGCTCTTTAATCACTTTGAAGCCTGCGTCTTCGATTTCTTTTTGAATGGCCCTTCCAATATCGCCGATGTGCTTCCCGGGATTAGCGCTCTTAATACCGGCCGCAAGAGCACGTTCGGTCGCCTCAAGCAGTTTCTTCGTCGCCTCATCTACTCCGCCCACGGCTACGGTAATCGCGGCGTCGACGATAATGCCGTTGTGCGTGAGGCCAAGGTCGAGCGAAACAATGTCACCCTCTTTGAGTGTTTTTACCGACTCATTTGGGATGCCGTGCACGACCTCGTCGTTTATCGAGACACACAGCGTGGCCGGATACGGCCGCTCGGCGCCTTCAGGAGTGTAGCCGAGGAAGGATGGTTCATCGCCGCCGTCACGAATCATCTGCTCCGCGAGGTCGTCGAGCTCTTCAGTGGTAATACCCGGGACGACTTTCGCTTTTAGGGCGCGCAGAATAGCGCCGAGGCGTTTACCTCCCTCGATTAAATCTGATTTTTGTGTGTCGTTCGTAATAGTCATTTGATGTTGAGTGCTTTATTGATTTCGACTGCAATTTCTTCAGGGCTCGGCTCGCCGTCTATCTCGACCAGCACGCCTGCCTTCTTGAAGAGTTCGCGTACCGGTTCGGTGTATTCGCGGTACTCTTTAAGCCGCTCTTCGACGGCGGAGTCATCTACACGACTCTCGATATCCTTTCGCAGAGCGATGCGGCGACGGACCGTCTCGTCAGATATTTTTATCTCGATAACCGTGAACGGGCGGCCAAGCCAGAGAAGTGAATCAAGAGCGACTTGCGCCTCGGGAAGCTTGCGGTTAAACCCATCGAATATAACGCTCTCATCGTCCATGAGCGAGAAAAACGCTTCCATATACAGATAGGTCGCGAACCAGTAGGGCGAAAGGGTGCCGACATCGAGCTCCGATTTCAACTTTCTAGCGACCGCACTGTCTCCGGTCGCAATGGCACGGAACTGCTCGCCTGATTTTATAATCGGCCAACCCGTTTTCTTCGAGAGGAGTTTTGTCTGAGTCCCTTTCCCGCAGCCGGGCTTACCAATAAAAAATATCGTGTGCGTATCCATCAACTCACTTTACCATTTTAATATTCGCGGAGAGAAACCTGTGCGTCGACTTTGCGAGCGAGGTCGAGAGTGACTTGAACGGCGATGAGAAGCGCCGTACCGCCGAGCACCAGCGTCGTTACGCCGGTAAGTCCTTGAATAATAGACGGAGCCACTGCGATAAGGCCGAGGAAGACGGCGCCGGGGAGTGTGATGCGATTAACTACCTTGCCGATGTACTCCTCTGTCTCACGGCCAGGGCGAACGCCCGGGACAAACGCACCGGTCTTCTGAAGATTTTCAGCGATGCGATGCGGTTCAAAGGTGACAGCTGTGTAGAAGTAGGTAAAGAGAATAACGAGTAGGAAGTAGACCGAGCCGTACTTCCATGGGTTCGCGAGGAATGCGCCATACCAGAGCGACGCCGAGGCGGCGAAATGGACATGCGCCGCAGAGAGTATCGAAAGCGCCATTTGAGGGACCAGGAGGAGCGAGAGCGCGAAGATAATCGGGATAACGCCCGCCTGCAAAAGGCGGATAGGAAGATAGGTCGCTGCATTTTGTGCGAGTGCCGCGCCACGGACTGCACGTGCATAGGCAATCGGGATTGAACGTTCCGCATCAGAGACGATTACCACTGCGTAGACCATCGCGACGCCAAGCAGGGTGAAGGCAAGGTAGCTCGGAATATTCGCGGCAGTCGAAGCAAAGAGCGCCTGCGAGATGCTCGAGGGGATGCGTGCGAGGATGCCCGCGAGGATGATGAGCGAGATACCGTTACCGATACCGAACTCGGTCACAAGTTCGCCGAGCCACATGAGAAGTATCGAGCCAGCGGCGATAAGCAAGACATTCGCGATGAGCGCTACGGAAGTCAGGTGCGCAATGACTCCCTGGCTCTGGAGCAGGAAGAGGAAGCCGATGCCCTGCAGAATGGCAATCGGGATAGTAAGCAGGCGGCTCCAGCCGATGAACTTCGCCCGACCAGCCTCACCTTCTTCGAAGTATGCCTGCTTCACCTGGGGGAAGATAATGGTGCCAAGCTGCATGATAATCGACGCCGTGATGTACGGACCCACGCCGAGCATTACGATAGAAAGCTGCGAAAGACCGCCGCCGGAGAAGACGTTCAAGAGACCGAAGAATTGGTTGTTCGCAAAGAACGCAGCGAGCGCGTTACGGTCGACGCCCGGAATCGGAATCGACGCGAGAAGACGGAATGCAGCAAGCGCTCCAGCGAGGAACAGTATGCGAAAACGTATCTCGGGGTCGTTCCAGGAAAGCTTAAGTTTATGGATGAATGTATTAAACATGGATAGTGCCGCCGGCTTTGCTGATAGCCTCACTTGCTGAAGCGGAGACTGAGCAGCCCTTGATGACGAGCGCCTTAGAGATTGTACCAGTACCAAGAATCTTCACGACCGGCATATTCCCTTTTACTCGGCGGACGAGGCCGCGTACGAAGAGCGAGCCCGGGGAAACGGTCTCTCCTGCGACGTACTTCGCTTCAAGCGCAGCAAGATTCACCGCGCTCGCACTGACGCGATTGGTCTTAACGGTGCGAGCGCGGTTCTTGCCGTAGCCGCGGCGCTTCGGAAACTTCTTGATGAGGTCACGTACTTCCGGGCGAATCTTGTGGCCCGCGCGCGCAGTCTGGCCCTTGCCGCCGCGACCAGAGGTCTTGCCGCGCTTGCCACCGCGGCCGACGGGCGGGTTTTTTCGGTTCTTCGTTCTCGCTGAGAGTGCGTTGAGTTGCATAGAAATTTAAGCTGTGCGGAGCTTCTTCAAAGCTTCGACAGTAGCACGCGCGATGGTGAGCTTGTTCTTGGAGCGAGTGTGGATCTTGGTCACGACGTCGGTCACGCCGGCGAGGTCAAGGACGGTGCGCACTGCCGAACCAGCAACGAGCCCGCGACCCTTCGACGGAATAATCTCGACGGTCGAGGAAGCATACTTTGAAGCGACCTGGTGCGGGATGGAACCAGACTTGGTGCGAAGCACGGTAATCATATGGCGCTTGGCGTCGCGGGTAGCCTTATCTATAGCGAGCGCTGTGTCGATGGCCTTACCAAGGCCGACACCGACGCGACCTTTCTTGTCGCCGATAATGACAACGAGCGAGAAATTGAAGCGGCGGCCGCCGGCCATAACGCGGGCCACACGGCGAGCGTCAACGGTCACCTGCTCAAACTCTCCCCGCTCGCGAGGAGGGCGGCCCCGGCCACCTCCACGCTGCGAACGTCCACGAATCGCTCCGCGGCCGCCGCGAGCGTCTGTTGGACGTGCTGCCGCTGCTGGTAATGCCTCCTCAGGCACAGCTTCAACAGCCGCAGGTACTTCGGCTGCTGCCACCTCTTCGACTATTACTTCTTTCTCTGGTTCTACAGCCATATATTAAAAGGTGAGACCGCCCTCGCGCGCTGCGTCGGCAAGCTTCTTCAGCTGGCCGCCGTAGCGGTAGCCCGCGCGGTCGAAGACGACCGAGCTAATGCCAGCCGCCTTGGCCTTCTTGGCGATAAGCTCTCCGACCGAAGCGGCTTGAATCGACTGCGAGCCCTTGAATTCGCGCCCGTGGGCGGCTGCAACGGTCTTCCCTGCTATATCATCGATGAGCTGTACCGAGATGAATCGGTTGCTGCGGAAGACGGCGAGGCGCGGACGCTCGCTCGTGCCGCTTATGCGTGAACGGACGCGCGTGTGACGGCGCTTGCGAAGTTCTGTGTTAGTAGATTTTGTCATATTGAATTAGACGGCCTTTTTACCCTGCTTACGGAGGATGACCTCGCCTTCATAGCGGAAGCCCTTGCCGAGGTACGGTTCTGCCGGCTTCATCCGACGAATATTCGCGGCGAACTGCCCGACTGACTCCTTATTCGCGCTCGTGAGGGTAACGGCGTTGTTTTCAACAGTCGCAGTCACATCCTCGGGAATGACGAGCGGGACTGTGTGCGAAAAGCCGATGGAGAGGACGAGCTGCTTCCCTTTCAACTCAACGCGGTAGCCGACGCCTTCGAGAATAATCTTTCGCGTAAAGGGTTTCTGTACGCCCGTGACCATATTCTTCACGTGTGAAGCGAAGGTGCCGGTAAGCGTCTTCGCGAGGCGGGAACGGTCCTTCGGTGTGATGACGACGCCCTCTGCTCCGACGGTGATATCAACCGATGGATGCACGCGTTTGGTGAGCGTACCCTTTGGCCCAGCAACAGAAAGTACGCCGCTCGCCACCGAGACGGTGGCTTTTTCTATGGCTATTGGCTTTTTTGCGAGGCGGCTCATATAAATGTCATTACCAAATCTCAAACAGCTCTTCGCCGCCGACGCGCGTCTTGCGCGACTCCGAGTCAGAGATGATGCCAGACGGGCTCGAGATGATGCGTGCGCCCGTACCGCCCTTCACCTTGTGCGCGGCCGTATGAGGAGCGTAGAGGCGGCGACCCGGCTTACTGATGCGATTGACGCCATGAAGCCGTGAAGCTCCTTTCTCATCGTATGCGAGCGTGACGAGGAGCGTCTTGTGAACCTTACCTTCCTTCACATCGGTCGTGACTGTAGCGAGAAAGCCGAGGTCCTTAAGCTTCTTGGCGATGGCGAGCAAGTGAGCGGAGTATGGCGCAGACACCTCAACCTTACCGATCATCGCGGCATTCTGCAGACGAATTATGAAATCTCCGACGCGGTCAGTTACCATGATGCTTTCTTTACTCCTGGAATCTTGCCGTCGCGGGCGAGCTCTCTGAACTGGATGCGGGAGAGGCCGAATGCGCGCATATAGCCGCGGGAACGGCCGGTAATCGCGCAGCGGTTCTTCAGGCGGACTGGCGAAGAATTTCTCGGGAGCTTTTGGAGGCCTTCGTAGTCACCAGCCAGCTTCAAAGCGGCACGCTTGACCGCGTACTTTTTGACAAGCTTTTGCTTCTTAGCAAGTCGGGCGAGTTGGGACTTTTTGGCCATGAATAAAAAATAAAGCTCCGAGGAGCGTAAGCTCCAGAGTATCAGCGTTTTACACCTGAGTCAACGATAAGCGGCATGCCGAGATAGCGGAAGAATACTTCAGCTTCTGCCTTCGATTTGGCGGTCGTGACAATAGTAATAGCGAGGCCGAACACGTCCTTCAAATCTTCGTCTGAAGTCTCGGGGAAGATTGTGTTCTCCTTGATACCGACGGTCATATTTCCCATCTCATCGATGGCTTTGGCCGAGAGGCCGCGGAAGTCGCGGGTACGTGGGAGGGCGATGTGGATGAGCTTGTCGACGAAGTCATACATCCGCGCGCCACGAAGCGTCACCTGATAGCCAACGGTATCGCCTTCGCGCACCTTGAAGGAGGCGATGGAGATGCGTGCCGGGCGAGCGGATGGCTTCTGCCCTGTTATGCGGGCTAGGCGATCTTCGACAACCTCGAGCTGCTTCTTGTCGCGCTTCTTGCCGACGCCGGAGGAGACGACGACCTTACTGATGCGCGGGCCCTGCATCGTGCTCGTGTAGCCGAAGTCCTTCGCGAGCTCTTTATAAGCGTCCTGCTGTTTTTGTTTGGTAATAGAAATAGACATACTATTTTTCGACGCGCTTCACATTAGAGACGTGAATCGGGCGAGACTTCTCGATGATGCGACCCGATTCCTCGACCGTACGAGGCTTCGTATGCTTCTTATAGAGCGCAACGCCTTCGACAATGACCTTGTCCTCTTTCGGGAGCGCGCGCAGGATGACGCCGGACTTACCCTTGTCCTTCCCTGCTATCACTTTTACGGTGTCTCCTTTTTTAACGTGCATATAAATATAGTTATACGACCTCCGGCGCCAAGGAGACGATAGAGTGCCAGCCGAGCTCCGAGAGCTCGCGCGGCACGGGCCCGAAGATGCGATTCCCTTTTGGCGCCATCTCCTTACCCTGCTTCTCGATGAGTACGACCGCATTCTCGTCGAAGCGGATATAGGAACCGTCCTTGCGCGCAAACGGCTTCGTCTGGCGCACGATGACCGCGCGATAGACGTCCTTCTTCTTCACCGCCTTGCGTGGCTGGGCGGTCTGAACGGAAATCACGATAGTGTCGCCAATGCCTGCATAGCGGCGCTTAGAACCGCCGAGTATCTTGAAAACACGGCCGATGGTTCCGCCGGAATTGTCTGCAATGGTAACGATGGAGCGGTCTTGTAACATAGTTATTCAGTGTCTCCACTCTCGACATGGACGGTCTTCGCCGGGTCGATAGCAAAACGTTTTAATTTAGAAATCGGGCGGGTCGCCACGATGGTGACGGTGTCGCCGACCTTAACGGTATTACCCGGGTCGTGGGCGAGATACTTCTTAGAGCGAACGAAGTATTTCTTATACTTCGCGTTCTTGGTGTAGCGATCAACGCGTACGGTAGCCGTATCCTTCATAGCCGCCTTAACGACGACGCCGACGAATGATTGGGGACGAGAGATTTTCTGTTCCATATATTATGCGGGCTTTATCGCGCGAGCACGCTGCTCGGTGAGGACGCGCGCTATCTCCTTGCGCAGCTTCTGCTGACCGTTCGGGTCCTTGGCGCGTGCGCCGGCAGCAGAAAAGCGCTCCGTGCGGAGAGTCTCGCGCGACTTCATAAGGAGTTCACTCAACTCCTGCTCAGTCTTGGTCTTCATAGTATCTTTTTTTGTCATAGAAATGGAAGATATGCAAGTTTAGCGGCGAGCGATGACGGTCGTCTTGACCGGCAGCTTCATCCCCGCCTGACGCAGATGTTCACGGGCGACACTCTCCTCGACCCCATCAATCTCGAAAAGCATACGGCCCGGGCGCACCTCGAAGATGTAATGCTTCGGGTCGCCCTTGCCGCTACCCATGCCCACTTCAGCCGGCTTCGCAGTCACCGGGCGGTCAGGGAAGATGCGCGTCCAGAGCTTGCCTGACTTCGCCGTCGCGCGGGTAATCACCTTGCGTGCAGACTCAATCTGGTTGCTCGTGATGCGGCCGGGCGAGAGCGCCTTGAGACCGAAGCTGCCGAAAGCCACGCTCGTGCCGCGCGTCTCAGGGCGATTCCGACGCTTCTCGCTCGTGCGCTGGGTCTGCCACTTTCTGTGTTTTACTTTTTTAGGAAACAACATACAAAAATATTAGGCGCGAACGGTCTTCGCTTCTGCCCCGGCCGTTTGTCCTGGCTGCCGCACGAGCGTCTTCTTGTCCTGGTAGACGTTGCCGCGGTAGATCCAGACCTTGATGCCGATGACGCCGTACGGCAGGTATGCGCGCTCATGAGAAAAATCAATGTCGGCGCGGAAGGTCTGGAGTGGGATGCGACCCTTCTTCAGCTCCTCCTTGCGGCTCATTTCTGCCCCGCCGAGGCGGCCGGAGAGCGCGATACGCACGCCCTCGACCTCACGGGCGGCGATGACCTTCTCTACCGTCTGCTTAAGCACGCGGCGGAACGGCATACGCTTCTCGAGTCCCTCCGCAATCATATAGGCAACAACAGCAGCATCGGTCTCCGGCTGGCGGACTTCGACGATATCGAACTTCAGCGTGCGGCGGTCAGTCGGAGCAATCTTCTTAACCATATCCTGGAGTTCCTTGCGCAGTTTCCCGGCGTTCTCGCCCGATCGGCCGATGACGAGGCCTGGGCGGCCCGTGGCGAGAATCACGCGTAACTCACTCGCTGAGCGCTCTATCTCGATGCCACTTGTGAAGGTCCCGCGTAGGCGCTTCATAAGGAAGCGGCGAATGAGCTCATCTACCTTGATGTTCTCGCGATAGCTCTTCTTATCGCCGGCGAACCAGCGGCTCTTCCAGTCCCGGATGATGCCGAGACGGTGTGCGTATGGATGTACGGTATGTGTCATATGAAAATTATTTCGCCTTCTTCGCGACTGCCGGCGCGAGCGAGACGATGACGCGACTCTTGCGGCGGCGGATAAGCGTCGCGCGACCCATCGCGCGCGGCATATACTTCTTCAGCATTCCCGCGTTCTCGACGATAATCGACTGAATCGTCATTTCCTCTGGGTTCTCGCCCTTCTCCTTCGCGTTGGCTGCCGCGCTCTTGATGAGCTTTGCAATCGGCTCGGCGCCGCGCTTCGGAAGGAACTGGAGAATCGCGAGAGCCGCCGGGACCTTCTTCCCTTTTACGAGGTCAGTCACCAAGCGAATCTTGCGTGGTGGCTGATTATGGCTCTTGAGGGTCGCGGTAGACATATTTATTTAGCGGCGGGCTTCGCGGCAGCTGCGCCTGCAGCCGGAGCCTTAGCGGCGTTCGCGGCCGCGATTTCAGACTCCTGCTTCTTCATCTCCATCTCCTTCTGCATCTTGCCTCCGTGGCGAAGGAACTTCTTGGTCGGCGAGAACTCTCCAAGACGATGTCCGACCATTTCTTCTGAAACGAGCACATCAATATGAGACTTGCCGTTGTGTACGCCAAAAGTGAAGCCGAGCATCTCCGGACTTATCTGACTGCGTCGCGCCCACGTCTTAATCACCCCCGCAGTGGCGGGTTTGAGATTCTTGACCTTCTTCAGGAGCTTGGCGTCCACGAAGGGTCCTTTCTTAAGCGAGCGCGACATAATGTGGTAATGAAAAGCCCGCACTGCGGGATAGCTCAAAGATACAGGAACGCATCTGTGAAGTCAAACTTCCGTTCCAAAACACCCTCATAAATCCTGGGCGATTCCAGAACCTTGACAAATCATTTAATTATTATATCGAGCGTTTACTTTCAATAATTCAAGAGTAGAGTCGTAGATGGAGTTCTTAATAGCCCCACCGGAGGTGGACCATGAGTCTGTTCTCAATGCGAAAAACCGACCCTGAAGGGTTGCGTAAGCTGCTTGCCGAGCGCCGGGTCGAACGCGGTATCAAATGGCTCGACAAGCATGCCCCGTTTGGATGGTGGCGAAACTTGATCCATATCAACCCCGGCGGCACTTGGCACTTTCGTGCAAAGGATTGCTTCGCGGAGGAATGTGTACTTGCACTCGCTTTCGAAGCCCGCGAGGACCTCAGAGATACGCCCTCCCGGTGCGTAACCTCAGGTAGCGTTTCGCGCGCATTCGACTTACGGTTAAGGTCTGCATACGCGTACGGCTTCTTTTCTCACGAAAGACGAGGGGTGACATCTGCGCTCCTCGATGCAATGTGGGAAGAGGCAATACGAACATTACCAATCCACTACCAGATGATACGTACGTAGGGAGAGGTCCTCTCTGCACGGATAAACTAAAAGCCCCGCAATGCGGGGCTTTTCCTTAACCTTTGCGGTTCTTGCCGACTTTCCGGCGGGAGATGATGAAGACGTTTGAGTATTTCTTCGGCGTGCGGGTCTTTTGACCCTTACCGGTCGGCTTGCCCCAGGCGCTCTTGGCGCGCCGGAGACCGCGGCCCTGACGGCCTTCACCGCCGCCGTGTGGGTGGTCGACTGGGTTCATCGCCGTACCGCGGACGGTCGGACGGATACCCATCCAGCGAGAGCGGCCTGCCTTACCGATGACGACAAGATTGGACTCTTCGTTGCCGACGGTGCCGATAGAGGCCCAGCAGAGGTCTGAAATCTTGCGGATTTCGGTCGAAGGGAGCTTCACTTGCGCATAGCCGGCATCATGGGCGACGACTTCGGCGAAGTTACCCGCGGAGCGGACGAGGGAGGCGCCTGCTGCGGGAGAAAGCTCAATATTGTAAACGAAGGTGCCAACTGGAATAGCCCCAAGCGGGAGGCGGTTACCGACAGTCAAGGGCGCATTCTCGCCGACGAGGAAGGTCGAGCCGACTTTCATGTCCTTAGGGACGATGACATAGCGGCGTTCGCCGTCGCGGTATAGCGCGAGAGCGATAAAGGCCGAACGGTACGGATCATATTCAACCGTCTCGATTTTTGCAGGAATATTTTTCTTATTGTACGAGAAATCGATAGTGCGCAGGCGGCGCTTGTGTCCCCCGCCCTGGTGGCGCGTGGTGATGCGGCCGAACGCGTTACGGCCGCCCTGACGCTTCTTACTCTTCAGGAGCGCCTTGTGCGGAGCATCGCCCGAGAGAAGCTCTCGGTACGGGAGCGTAGTCATCTGTCGGCGGCTCTTAGATGTTGGTTTGTAGGTTTTCATACGAATTATGCAAATTGAATCGTGTCACCTGCGTTGAGGTAGACGTAGGCCTTGTGGCGGGCAGCGCGGGTGCCCTCGCCGCGGCGGGTGCGCATCTGCTTCGACTTGCCAGGAAGATTCACGATGCGAATCTTCTTCGGCGTCACCTTGTAAATCTCCTTTATAGCGCCCGCAATGTCCGCCTTGGTGGCGCGTAGCGGCACGGCGAAGGTGTAGATGCCCTTCTCGGTGGCGATGAGCGCCTTCTCGGAGAACCATGGCGCGCGGATTATCTCGTGAGCGATGCCAGCCGTAGAAGTTCGCGCGCGGGCGTGCGTAACTGGAACTCCCTTCTTATCTTTTTTGTTTTTAGAAGTTGCCATACGATTTATTTAGACTTCGCGCGAGCGAGAAGCATCTTGAACGCCGCCTCCGGATTCTCGATGATGACGTACTTGTGCGTCAGCACGTCAAGCGGATTGATGTTGCGGACTTCTTCCGTCATCACATTACCAAAATTGTGGAAGCTCTTGGAGACGTTCGTGTTGTAGGCAGCGAGCGCGAGGAGGGCTGAATTATTTTTCTTCGTGGCGAGGTCTGCGACTAAGGCGCCTTTGGCGAGCTTCTCGAGCATTGTCTTAGCCGCGGAGGTCTTCGGCGCGGTCATAGCGAATGAGTTGATGAGGATAATTTCGCCATCCTTCGCCTTCTTTGAGAGTGCGGAGAGGAGCGCGCCAATCTTCATACGGCGGTTTATCTTCTCGCTATAATCGCGGGTCGAGCGTGGACCGAAGGTCACGCCGCCGTGGCGCCAAATCGGCGAGCGGCTCGAGCCGTGGCGCGCTTGGCCGGTACCCTTCTGCTTCCATGGCTTCTTGCCGCCGCCGGAAACTTCTGCCCGGTCCTTCGTGTGTGCGCGGTTCTGGCGGAGATTCGCTTGCATTGCGGTCGTGACCTGGTGGACCAAGTCGCTTCTCCACGGCACACCGAAGATTCCCTCCGGGAGCGCGATGCTACCGACCTTCTCCCCTTCCATAGAGAAGATGCTCATATCAGTCGCAACGTATGCGGCCTTCTCCTTCTTCACTTTCTTTGTAGCAATTTTCTTTGCAGGAGCCATAGTATGTAAATTAGTTTGAGACGACTTCAAGAAGCGTGCCGCGTCGACCTGGCACGGCGCCACTGACGATAATCTTCCCAGCTGCAGTATCGACGACGAGTACTTTAAGATTCGTCACTGTCACACGGTCGGTACCCAAACGGCCGGCCATCTTCATCCCCTTTGCGACGCGACCACCCGCGCGACCGCCAGAGCCGCCGATGGAGCCCGGGGAGCGCTCAGTGTGCTTCTGGCCGTGACTTCTCGGGCCGCCGTGAAAGCCATGGCGCTTCACGACACCAGCAAAGCCTTTGCCTTTGCTGAGACCGGAGACTTGCACGACATCGCCGACGACGAATACCGATGCGTCAATCGTGGCACCGACTTCAGCCGCGTCTTCAGTACGAAATTCGCGGATGTCGGTGTAGCCCTTACCTTTTGTGTGGCCGAGGACTGCCTTAGTGATGTTCTTCGTCTTGCGTACACCGACGCCGACCTGCACCGCTGCGTAACCGTCCTTACCCTCCTTGGTCTTGACCTGCGTGACGGTCACCGGGTCAGCCGCGAGGACAGTCGCCGCGTGGGCGTGACCATCCTCCCCGAAGACTCGGGTCATTCCTTCTTTCTTGGCGAGAATGAATTTCATTGTGGGTAAAGCAAATCGCGCGACAGCAATCGCGTCGCGCGATTTGCTGGAGGTCCCGCGCGGGGACATAGCGATAGGGGCACTCTACACGAGCCTATTAAAAGATGCAAATGAAAACCGCGCGCTCTTTGAGCGCGCGGTCAAACTCCCTGACATTTCAGAACCGTTTCTATGGTTCTAAACAGGATGCGGAGGTCGAGCCACATACAGTGATGATTAATATAGAAGCGTTCAAGGCGGGGAACCCTTCGATTGCCTCGCTTAATCAGCCGTTTCCTTCCTTGGATTTGTTCTAATCCGGTGATACCCGGGAGAACCTTGAAGCGCTGCCCGAATGATGGCTCCTCTCGAATAAACTGCTTTGCGGTTTCTATTGGAAACGGGCGCGGACCGACCAGACTCATCTGTCCGAAGAGAACATTAATTAACTGTGGCAGCTCATCCATATGCGTCTTGCGTAAGAACCTCCCTGCCCTAGTAACCCGCGGGTCTCCCGGCAGAACCCAGTCAAGCGATTTGCCGCTCCTATCCACGAGCGTTCGGAACTTCAGTATCGTGAACGGCGTACGACGGTATCCGAGGCGGGACTGCCGAAAGATAATCGGGCCGGGCGATGTTGCCTTAATCCAGATGGCGATAGCAGGAAATAACGGCGCCGTGAGCAGAAGAAGCAGGAGCGCGCCGAAGAAATCAAAGAGCTTTTTACCCATCACTTCCTCCTTTTGAGTCAGAGTGCTGGTAGGAGGTGTAACACCAAAGCGGGGATAAAACAAGAAACCGCCCTTGTGTGGCGGTTTCTTGTTTTCTTGGCGCTCTAGGTCTAGACCATTTTGACGTCGATGGTCACGCCTGAAGGGAGATTGAGGTTCGTGAGGGCCTCGATAACCTTCGGCGAGGGATTGAGAATATCGATGAGGCGCTTATGGACGCGCATCTCGAACTGCTCGCGCGCATCTTTGTAAACGAACGTCGAGCGATTCACCGTCCAACGCTTGATTTCAGTTGGCAGTGGGACCGGGCCGACAACGACAGCGTCGAGGCGGGCGGCAGTATCCATAATCTGCTTCACCGAGAGATCAAGAATCTTGTGCTCATAGGCGCGCACGCGGATACGAAGCTTGTGCTCAACCGGAGCGGCTGCAGGTGCGGCCGCTTTCTTGGCGGGAGCCTTCGCTCGCGGCGCCTTTGGCGCAGCGACCTTTGCTTTTGCTTTTGGCTTCGTTGCCGCTTTGGTTGCCATAACTTTTATTAAGTCTCTATCGACTTAGGCAGTGATCTTCGTGACCACGCCGGCGCCCACTGTCTTGCCTCCTTCGCGAATAGCGAAGCGGGTGTTGTCCTCAAGCGCAACCGGAGCGACGAGCTTCACCTTGAAGGTGACCGTGTCTCCCGGCATCACCATTTCCTTTCCTTCTGGAAGGGTCACTTCGCCGGTCACGTCCGTTGTGCGGACATAGAATTGCGGCTTGTACCCCGTGAAGAACGGAGTATGGCGACCGCCTTCGTCCTTACCGAGGATGTAGACCTCAGCTTCGAAGTCAGTGTGCGGAGTTACCGAACCCTTCTTCGCGAGCACTTGACCGCGATGTACGTCTTCTTTCTTAGTACCGCGGAGAAGGATGCCGGCGTTGTCGCCTGCCTGGCCCTCCTGGAGCTGCTTGTTGAACATTTCGATACCGGTGACGGTGGTTGAAGTGGTCGGTTTGATACCGACAATCTCGACCTCCTCGCCTACTTTGACCGAACCGCGCTCGATGCGTCCAGTGACGACCGTGCCGCGACCTTCAATCGAGAAGATGTCCTCGATAGGCATAAGGAACGGCTTGCTGAGCTCGCGCTCTGGCATATCGAAGTAGGTGTCCATCGTGTCGACGAGTTCCTTAGTCTTAAGTGCCCATTCATCATCGGCGGTCTTGGCTTCAAGAGCCTTAAGGCCCGAACCCTTAATAACTGGCGTATTTGCGCCGTCGTAGCCCTGCTTGGTGAGGAGCTCGCGGATTTCCTCTTCGACGAGGTCGATGAGATCCTTCTCGGCGACCATATCCACCTTGTTGAGGAAGACGATGAGCTTCTTAAGGCCCACTTGCTTAGCAAGGAGGATGTGCTCGCGTGTCTGAGGCATCACGCCGTCAGTCGCAGCGACCACGAGGACCGCGCCATCCATCTGGGCGGCGCCCGTAATCATGTTCTTAATATAGTCAGCGTGTCCCGGCGCATCGATGTGCGCATAGTGACGATTCGGGGTCTCGTACTCCGAGTGGTGGAGCGCGATAGTGATACCGCGCGCCTTCTCTTCAGGAGCGCTGTCGATCTTGTCGACCGCTTCGACGCGGGCGCTGTAACCCTTGTCCTTCAACATGTCCAACGTGTGGAGGATGCCGGCGGTGAGGGTGGTCTTGCCGTGGTCAACGTGGCCGATTGTGCCTACGTTCATGTGCGGCTTTGCACGATTAAATTCTGCCATACTCGGATAATTTAGATTAATAATTCACGAAATAAATCCGACGTGAGTCGGAACAAACTCTAAGGCTTGCCGACTCACAAAAGCAGACAAGCCAAAGAGCGACGCCAAGATGCGTTACTAATGAATGTAACCGACCCTCGTATAAAACGCAAGACGTATATAATAAATAGAGTGTGGGCTGATCGTTAGACCAGCCCACAAGGTCTACTTTTTCTCGTACTCAATCTTTATTGTCAGTCCGCGCGCAAGCCGGCAGAGCCGACGGCGTTCCTTGCCGAACGCGCCTTGGTCCTCTTCGAGAATTCGATCGAGCACCTGCTGTACCGGTATGACCTCGGTTATGAGGCCAGACATCCTCTTGAGGCTAAGCGCTCGCGGGTAGTACACCGAGAATCCGACGTAGAGCCGCCAGGGCAGATACCAGCGCCGATGGTTTTCTCTGTGCAAATCTACCCACGGCGTCACGCGCTCAGCACTGTAGGAACAATCACGCCGCGCGACGATGACTTGCGAAATTCGCGGAAGATAATAGGCACATGGCCTGAATTGGCCAATTCCCCCGGACGTTACCCCGAGCGACTTGAGCTTCACCTCATTTCTCAAATCCATATCTGGTGTTTCCACACTACTCTCCTTGGTTTAAAGAACGGCCTGCCGAGAATCAGCAGGCTCCAAAGTTTTAGTATACCAAACGCGAAGCGGCCGCCTTTCGGGCGGCCGCTGGGGATAAGAATTATTTGATGAAATTACTTCCTGCTCGCAATAATCTCGGTCGCGATATTGTTTGGCACGACGTCGTAGTGGTCGAACTCCATCGTCATCGAGCCGCGACCCTCGGTCATCGAGCGCAGCGTCGTGGTGTAGCCGAACATTTCAGAGAGCGGGACCTTGGCCTTCACGACCTTGTTCATACCGCGCTCTTCCATTCCTTCTATCTGACCGCGCTTGCCCGAGAGATTGCCAGTGATGTCGCCCATGAACTTGTCGGGGACGATAATCTCGACGCGCATAATCGGCTCGAGAATGACCGCCTTGGCCTTCCCTGCCGCCTCCTGAAAGGCCATCGATGCCGCAATCTTGAACGCGATTTCGGATGAGTCGACATCGTGATAGGAACCGTCGTAGAGGTCGACTGAGATGTCGACCATCGGGAAGCCCGCGAGGAAGCCGCGGGTCATCGCCTCACGTAAGCCCTTCTCCACCGGAGAAATAAACTCCTGCGGGATGACGCCTCCCTTGATGTTGTTGATGAATTCGAAATGGTCTTCGCGAGTGATGTTCTTCGCGACCTTCTTTTCTGGGTCTACCGGCTCCATCTTCTTCATACGAATCTTCACGTGACCGTACTGACCGCGCCCGCCGGTCTGCTTGATGTACTTGCCCTCGGCCTCGGCAGAGCCTTGAATGGTTTCGCGATACGCGACTTGTGGTTGGCCGACGTCAGCGGTGACGTTGAATTCGCGCTTCATACGGTCGACGAGAATCTCCAAGTGCAGTTCGCCCATACCCGCGATAATAGTCTCGCCGGTCTCTTCGTCGGTCTTGATGCGGAAGGTTGGGTCTTCGTCTGCGAGCTTGCGCAGGGCGATGCCCATCTTCTCCTGGTCGGCCTTCGTTTTCGGCTCGATGCGCAGAGACACCACCGGTTCTGGGAATTTAATCTCCTCGAGAATTATCGGATTAGCCTCGTCACAGAGTGTATGCGAAGTCTTGGTGTCCTTGAGCCCGACCGCTGCCGCGATTTCTCCGGTGAACACCTGCGCGACCTCTTCGCGCTTGTCAGCCTGAAGGCGGACGATGCGACCGACGCGTTCCTTGGAACCGGTCGTGGAGTTGTAGACGTAGGAGCCGGATGCGAGCGTACCTGAATAGACTCGGAAGAAGGTCAGAGCGCCGACGAATGGATCGGTCTGGAGCTTGAAGGCGAGAGCGCAGAACGGCTCATCGTCTGACGCGTGACGCTCCACTGGCTCTCCGGTCTTCGGGTTGATGCCGGTCGCCGGCTTGAGATCAAGCGGCGAAGGGAGGTAGTCGACGACAGCGTCGAGCACGAGCTGCACGCCCTTGTTCTTGAGCGCGCTGCCGCAGTAGACCGGGAAGATGGCGTTATTGATGACTGCTTTACGCAAAATAACTTTGAGTTCATCGATGCTCGGCTCCTTACCGTCGAGGTACGCGGCCATCGCGGCGTCGTCTTGTTCGACGATGCGCTCGATGAGCGCAGCGCGATGCTTCTTGGCTTCCTCCAAGTACTGCGCCGGAACTTCGCCTTCGATTACCTCTTCGCCCATATTCCCCGCGAAGGTGTATGCCTTCATCGAGAGTAGGTCGACAGCACCTTCGTGTGCTGCCTCCTCGCCCATCGGAATCTGCATTCTGATTGCCTTCGGAGAGAGTCGGTCGAGGATGCTCGCATAGGAGCGTTCGAAGGATGCGCCTGTGCGGTCGAGCTTGTTGATAAAACAGACGCGCGGTACCTGCGCCTCATCCGCATAGCGCCAGTTGGTCTCAGACTGCGGCTCTACTCCGGCGACGCCGGCGAAGACGACGATCGCACCGTCGAGTACGCGCATCGAGCGCTTCACTTCAGCCGTGAAGTCGATGTGTCCAGGTGTGTCGATAACGTTGAAGCGGACTTTCTTAGAGGTGTCTTTCTTATCCTTCTCGCCAGTCTTGGTCCAGAAGCAGGTGATGGCTGCGGCAGTGATGGTAATGCCACGCTCGCGCTCCTGTTCCATCCAGTCAGTGGTCGTCTCGCCCTCGTGTACCTCGCCTATCTTGTGCTGGCTGCCAGTGTAGAAGAGGACGCGCTCGCTGGTTGTCGTCTTCCCCGCGTCGATGTGCGCGATGATACCGAAGTTGCGCACTCGTTCAAGCGGATAATCTCTAGTCATATAGTTTTATAAAAATAAAAGCGCCGAGGCGTTACTTAGAGAATAGCTGAAAGTAGAAGAAAAAGCAAAAGCGGTGGTGAGGTTGAAACAAATTTCAATCGGCGTAGTATAGGAAGTATATGTACCACGGATATATGGGGCCTATGGGCGGATTTGATTTCTGGACGGTGCTCGGACACATTCTTGTCGTATTGCTTATCATTTGGGTAGTCGTACGGCTTATTGCTGGGCGACGCTGGCACCGCGGCATGATGGGCGGCCGGGGGATGTGGCACGCTCACTCGGCAATCGCGACTTTGAACGACCGGTATGCCAAAGGCGAGATAACGAAAGAAGACTACGAGGAGCGGAAGAAAACATTACTCGGTCAATAAAAATACAAAAACCGCGGCGCCTGTGGCGCCGCGGTTTTATTTTGCCTACTTATCCGATGAGTCCCGCGTAATGCAGGAGCACGAGGAAAGCACCGACGAGAACGAAGAAGAGCCCGAGCCCGACCGGAGAGCCCCACGAGAACCATGAGCCCCAACTGCGCCAGTTGCGCATATGGTCGCGCATGAAGTCTTTCTGATCTTCAGGGAGAGTATCCCAATCTTTGTGTCTCAGATTCGTTGAATCAGACATGCGATTGAATGTGTTTACGCTGATAAACGAACTGCCTTTGAGTGCCATCGCTCCGCTTGGTGCGCGGGCTTGCGCGCGGAGGCTCAAGGATGGGCTTATGGCGACAGTATAACAAAACCGCGCGAGCAACGCCTGCGCGGTTTTCATCTATTTAAATTATTAGAGTTACCAGGCGAAATGCGCGAATGCCTTGTTGGCCTCAGCCATACGATGCATCTCGTCCTTCTTCTTGATAGCGTCTCCCTCATTCTTAGAGGCCAAGAGGAGCTCGTTCGCGAGCTTGTCAGCCATCGGCTTACCCTTCTTGGAACGCGCTGCGCCGATAATCCAACGGAACGAGAGTGCGAGACGGCGATTCTGCGGTACTTCGCGCGGAACTTGGTAGTTGGCGCCCCCGACGCGACGTGAGCGGACTTCCATCAAAGGAGAGACATTGCGCAGCGCGGATTCAAACGTCTCAAGTGGATTAGCACCGCCCTTCTCAATGACGGCGAGTGCGTCATAAACAACTGCACGGGCAGTATCCTTCTTCCCGCTCAACATAACCGTGTTGATAAAACGAGTCAAAGTCTCCGAGCCGTACTTGAGGTCGGCTCGCCAGACGCGCTTCTTTTTAGTGGGTCGGCGCATACTTATTTAGCAGATGGCCGTTTGGCACCATAACGCGAGCGCGCAGTGCGGCGCTTCTCGAGGCCTGCGGTGTCGAGCTTACCGCGGACAATCGTGTACTGCACGCCGATGTCTTTCACGCGGCCCCCGCGAAGCAGGACGACTGAGTGTTCCTGGAGATTGTGGCTCTCCCCCGGAATGTAGGCGGTGACCTCCATTCCATTAGTAAGGCGCACGCGGGCAATCTTACGAATAGCGGAGTTCGGTTTACGCGGAGTCTTGGTAGTGACCTTGGTGCAGACGCCGCGCTTGAAGGGCGACGGATAGAAGGTCGGGCGATTCTTGAGTGCATTAAAGCCGCGAGCAAGCGCAGGCACGGTCGTCTTAGACGATCGATTCTTGCGCCCCCTCTTGGATAGCTGATTGATGGTGGACATTTATAGAAAACCCGCAAACGCGGGATATGTGCACTATATATAATAGTGTGAGATAACGCAACTATTAGGCGATTGGTTCGCGGTAGGGGTCTGTAGCGTAGGAGTCGACAGGCGGGCGCGGAGCTGGTGGCGGGACCGGCTTAGGCACTGGTGGTGGTGTGGGAGGAATGGACCGGACCGGGCTCGATGCTGGTGAAGGAATCGACGCGGGCGGTGTCATCGCGCCAGGGAGATTCGGCGGGGGCGGGATGATTCTCGCTGCGGGCGCTCTGAACTCTGGGCGCGGTGGCGTCTTGAGCGCGTCGATTGAAGGCGAAGACTCCTCGTGGTCTTCGAGCATTTTGGTCGCGCTCGCGCTTACCTGCTGTGCTGGCGCTTGTGATGGTCTTTGGATGGGCAGCTGAGTTGGGCGCTGAGGCATTGCGCTCACTGATGGTCGAGGAGCGGGTGGGCGGGGCGCGACGCGCGGCGGCGGAACATATTTGGGACTCTTGGTGATGTACTCCTCTTGGGGGCGTGTGGGTAATGCCGGATTCGCTTGGATGATGCTCGAGGGCGGCTCATAAATCGGGTGCGATACCACTGGTGCTGGCCGCCCGGGCGGCGGAGTCGGAGTTGGCGGACGCGGCGGAGCATAATTGGGCGTCGGGACAGTCACCCTCGGCGCCTGAGGAGGCACAGGCTTCGCGATTGGCGATGGTGGAGTTGTTGGACCATTCTGCATCCCTGTCCGCAGGGGTATGAAAATCTGCGTGTTCACATCCTGGGCGATGCTCGTGACCGTCGGCTGGTCGAGCAGAGCATCTGCAACGAGCGATCGAGAGAATTCATCTGGATTCTCGACACCCATTAGGAGCATCACAATTTCATTTTGCAGGACAGTCGCCTGCCCCGCAGTGAGATGATATTTATTTCTCAGATTCTGCGTCACGGTTGAATAGGTCCCCTGGGCAAGGTAATGCCGAATTGCTGGCGGCAGCGTATGCATCACCTCTTGAATACTTTCTTCGAGCGTTAATTCTTTTTGAGGGACAGGTTCCATACTTTATAGCTGCTAGCCGCCAGTCGGCGCGGCTGCGTGCGCTGTCTCGCCAGCAGGCGCGGCTGCCACAGGGACTGCTGCAGGAGCACCACCTTCATTTTTTTCTTTTTCGCTTGCTTCAAAAGCTTCCTTCATGGCCTCATATGCCTTATCTTTCTGACTTTTATCCTTCAATGACTCCCTTATCTTACGCGCGGCAGCGCCACTGCTTGGCCCATAGGCGACAAGGTTGATTACAGCACTGATTGGATTTTTCGCCACAATGCCTTCCGCATATGCCGTCTTATTCGCTCTAATTTCCTCACTCATTCGAGTACCTGCCGCCTTGTCTATATCTTTCTTGGTCTCCTCCATTTTTTTGTTAGCGGCAGCAAGATTATCCGCCGCAATAGTAGCCTTGCGTTGTGTTTCGACGAGGTCGCGTTCCGCTTTATCTAGGGCTATTTGAGCCTCAGGCTCGGAGTTCGATTCTGCATAAGCTTTTAATCGCACCACTTGAGCTGCTGCTGCGCTAGCTGCCGCTGCCTCCACCTGCTCTTTCTGGGCCTTCTCGATGGCGGTTGTTCTTTCGGACATAACTATAGCTTTGAATCTCTCAGACCCTTTATCCTTGAACGCCGTTTCAATCGCCTTCGCTGCGTCCTCGTGGTCCTTGATGCTCCTGGTGCGCGCTCCGGTGAAGCCGTCCTTCGCCGCCGTACCAGCATCGACTTTGGCGACCTTCAAAGCTCCCGTGCCACGCAGGTCGAAGCTGCCTGTAGCACCTCTATTGAGCAGTCGGCTCGTTACGCGGCCTGTCGCTGCGTCAATTCTATTAAGAGTCGCGTTCTGCTTTAGCCCACGCTTGGCATAGTACGCGCCGCGGCCACCCGTCCGGTTGAGCGCCCACCCAGTCGCGCCAAAAGTGAGTGCACCGGCGGTCTTGGTCGCCCAGGTGCCGCCGAAAGCTGACATCCTTTTAGAGACCATCACGACCGCGAGTAGGAGTGCCATCGCTACAAGGAACGAGATAAGGACTGGGCCAAAACCGGTGAGACCACCATTCACCTGAGTTCCGAGCCAGCTCGCGCCTTCAAGCTGCGTGCTCGTGCCGAAGCCGGTCAGGAAGTTGGCGTCGGTAATTACGGTTAGAGCTATGTATAGGAGCAGGAGGAGAACCGGAGCGGTGATGGTCTGTTCGAAGAGGGTCGACCACCAGAGCTTCGCCGTGTTGTCGAGCTTGGGGATGATGAGCCCGGCGAAACCGATGGGCGCGATGATAATAAGGAAGAGGAGAATGACGAAACGCGAAATAAGAATAAATGCGAGCGAGAATAAGACGAACGCCAGAACGATAAAGAGGATAACGGCCATCCAGCCGATATACCAAGCCGTGCCAGACTTCAGTACCTGAGTAGCGGTGTTGGTGGTCGGGTTATAAATAGTCTGGAGCCCAAGCTGCGCCATAATGGTATCTGCGATACCTCTACTATTAGCGAGGCCAGCGGCAGTAGGAAGATTGCCCCCGTTAATCTGAGTATAAAATTCTGTCGCGAAGAGATTGCCGACGTCTACTACCGCTTCTGCTAAGAAGAGTGAGAAGTTGAGGAAGACGGCTGCGATGAGCAGCATCGGTAACATCTTCTTGCCGCCACCATACCAATTCACATTTAAGATGATGGTGATGCCGACGGCAATGAAGCCGAAGATGAGCACAATGTTACCGATGTCGCGCAGCACGCGCCAGGTCACGCCAACTGCGGTGAGCTGGCTTATGTAGCTCCCCATCGCGACGACCGTGAAATACATCGCGTAGTTAAGCGTAATCATTGCGGCGCCCACCAGCCACGCGAAGAGACCCATAATCTGAGTCATCACAGCGTCGTACGCATTGCCGAGAGCGCCTTGGGTCGGCGTAGCAGCTGCCGCTTGCTGGGCGGCGGCTGTAGCCGCTGGCGTGTTTGCATTATTCGCTCCTGCTTGAGTTAGGTTACATGCTCCGGCAGTGCAGGTATAACCATTTGGACAATCCGCGTTCGTTGCACAAGCTGCCGCCTGCGCGTGTACCGCGGTGGGCGCTGCGATTACGGAGAGCGCGAGAGCTATCAGAGATGTTGTGAGGAAGCGTTTCATATCATTGGGCGGTACAGACGGAGGCCTGAAGCGTAGCGGCATTCGAGCTGATGAGGTTCATCTGGTCGACGATTGACCCTCCCGCGACGACGAGGCCTGTGCCGGTGGCGGCCCCAGTCGTCTGAGAGTTTTGGACAGCATTACTCGCGTCGGCAGCAGTCGGCGGCATCGATTGGAGCGTTTGGAGGTCAGCAGTCGTATCAATCCCCGTGGTCGATTCGTTTTCCACTTTCTGAATCATAGCTTGAGTGGTCGCGGCCGCAGTAGCAGCGGCATCCGCTTGCGCGACCACCGGCGCAACCTCAGTTACGATTGCAGCTTGCGCCTGGACTGCTTCATTTGTTGCGTTGGTTACAAAGTTCTGGTCGGTACTGCCGGCAGCGGCAGCAGTGCAGACGTTGATGAGTGTGTTGAGCGCCGTCTGGGCAGTGCCTGCGGATGTCGCGATACTCTGCCACGAGCTGGCATAGGTCGCCGTCTGGGTGAGACTTGTCTGAATAGCCGCCGTCACCGCTGCTCCGGCTGCCCCAGTGCCAGTATTGTTGGCCGTGGAATAGTTTTGGAGTTGTGTCGTGAGAGAGCCAGCAGCACTATTGTTGGCATTTTGCGAAGCGCCGAAGAGGCCGCCGACGCCGCCGAGTACCTGATTGAGAAGCGCCGAGATGATGGCGTTAAGGGCCGAGTCGATGTCGTTAGCTGAGATAAGTTGTTGGAACCCGTTGCTGACAACCGCCTGGTTCGCGTAGCCCGCGATTATCGACCCCGGTGTTTGCGTCGTGCCATGCGTGCCATCTTTATTGACACACGTATTTCCAGGAGAAGTGCCTCCGCCCGGGGCTCCAGCAGCATTGTTTGCGGGGCCGCACCACGAAAGGAATCCTTGTGCCCAACTAAGTTCGTTAAGACGCGTCGATTGTGCCCCCGTGACTAAGTTTCCAAGCTGACTCTGCGAGGCTTGGTAGAGCGTGTAGGGATTGTTCTGATTTTGGGTCGTGAGAGCGAACCAGGCCGAGACGCCGCCTTGCGACCAATTGCCATTAAGGAAAGCTACTTCATTTGCCTGCGAGCCGGTGACGTTGACCAGAGTGTCTTTATTCGCGCCGAAGAAGCCGCCCGAACTCGTATTCTGGAGATAATTGGCGGCGAGAGATGAGGTAATCGCGGCGGCAAAGGGCGAATTAGAATTCGCCCCGAACTGGTTGAGAAATGCGAGGGCTTGGGTGTCGCCGACAGTCTGCAGATGTCCAGGCAGGTTCTGCACATAGGACGGCTGGCCAGTGCCGTTACCGCCGTTAATCCAAGTGATAACGCTCGCGGTGAGCTTCTGGATGAGCGCTCGAATCGCTGCACGGATGAGCGGCTCGATTACGAACTCATTAATGCAAGTGGCCCAGGTCGACCCTGCGGTGTCTCCGTTTATGAGATTACCCGCTATAGAATTGACGGGAACAGATATCGCAACTGTAGCGGCGCTGCCAAGAGCACCCGCCCCCAAACCAATAAGGCCGCCCAGACAGCCCGTCGCCGCCTGTGCATGCGCTCGTTGTGGAGCGACAAATAGCGCAGCCGGCGCCGCGACAGATAGGAGGAGCAGTATCGCGACACCACGTGTAAAGAGCTTTCTACTCATGGGGTTTTCGTTTGCTGCGCTGTGGTCACGTTAGCGATGAGATTCACAAAGTTAGCTCCTGGTGTACCAGGAGGGAGTACGACACCCGCCGCTGCATACGCACTGCCGATGTTAGCGAAGGCCTGCCACAGGTCTTGCGTCGCTTGCAAGTATTGCTGGAGAGCGAGCATCGCGGTGAGCGGATCGGTGTTTACGTTAGCGAAGTCGTTGATAATCTCGCTGAGGCGCATCAACGAATTGACGAGGAAAAGATCATCGCTCGCAAGCGCTCCCGGCACCGGGAGCGCGGCAAGTCCAACAGCAGAGTCTCGGTCCGACTTTGCAATATCGGCGATATGCGGCAATGCTGTTGTATCTCCGTTTTCTATTGCATCCGCCAAATAGGTGATTTCGGTAGTCGTCTCGCTCGGCGCGTTCTTTGCCATAATTGCCTGAGCGTCTGCGGCATAGGTCTTATAGGCGTCTGGGCCGGAACCGCTGATGTCGAGGTCGCTTGGTGATTTAAAATCTGGCGCGGTAGTTATCGTCGAAGAGAGCGAACTTATCACTTGGTTGGCGATGTTCGTTGTGTCATCGCTTGAGAGATCAGCGCCTCCGTTCGCCTGTTTCGCCGAGAGATAGAGTGAGAGGAATTTTTGTGAGAACGCGGCGGTGAGAGTTCCTTCATCAGCAGCGGGAGGCAAACCTTCTGCATCAAGCGTTGTCGCTGTAGAGCTCGCGGTCGGAATATCGGCGACGGCCTTCGGCACGATGAGACCCTGGGCGACCGCTTCGCCATCGGTCATCCCGAGATGGAAGTAATCAGTCGTCGTGCTGTCCAGGGGAATGCCGTAGAGCGACTTCTCCCAGTCGGGGAGACCGTCACCGTTTGAATCTTTCGTGGCAATTGCTTGCAGGAGGGCTGTGTCGGCTGATGCCTGAGCTGCCGGCGGCGAAGCCACGGTGCGCGTGAGCACGAACGAGCCTATGATGATGACCGCGGAGAAGAGTACCGCAAGAGTAATACGCCAGTTCGTTGGTAGAATCTGCCCCATAGTATTCATAGTGAAGTATAGCAGTCGCCTATGCCCGCAGCCGTGGTTGTCTACACAATATATGTGCATTAGGTGAGGCTGTGCCGAATCTGTACGTGCTACGCTGTAGCCATGCGCGCCGCATCTCTGTCCTTTATCGCAATTTTGCTTGCCCTTTCCTTCGGAATTAGCGCGGAAGCCCAATCAAGCGGCTCGACGACCTTCACTGCCAATCTTTTCCCTGGCGTTTCAAGCCCGCAGGTCGTTGCGTTACAGAAAATCCTCAACGAATCTCCGGACACGCGGATAGCAAGCGCCGGCCCCGGCTCTCCTGGGAACGAAACCCCCTATTTTGGTACCCTCACCAAGGCTGCCGTCATACGCTTTCAACAGAAATACGCGAGCCAGGTCTTAACTCCGGCCGGCCTCACCCAGGCGACTGGCTTTGTCGGGGCATATACAAGAAGCCTCCTAAACGCTTTTGCGCAAATAGCCGCGCAGAAAGCAAGCGCATCGACTGCGGGGCCCGTAACCACACCCACAACCGATTCTCCCCCACTAGTTACTGCATCAACAACTAGTACGCAAAGTCCCGGTATAGCGACGCTCGACTCTTACATCGCTGCGGTTAACGCGCTCGGAACAAAGCAGGGAATGTCTTCAAATACACTGACGACTCTCGATGCGGACCTGAGGCAAGAAATGGCTACCAGCAGCAATACTGTTCTCCAACAATTCTTCAATCAGCAGCAGACGATGTATGAAAAACAGCAAGTGTCTACAGATATAATGGCCTCTCCTATAAGCGCTCTGCTTCAAGATCTGTCGCAATTTACTGAAGAGACCTTTTTGCCTCAGAAAGCATATGCGCAAGTTCTACCTACAGGCTGGGCTCCGTTCGGCGGATTTATCACGTTCATTGTTCCATGCACTTGCGATCCGGTGGTTGATTCGATTTTTGTCGCACTAGCCTACCCCAACCCAGTTGTCACAAATCTCCTTCTCAATTATGTGCTCGGCACTGAAGGATTTAATTGGCACAATATTCCGGAGCCTGGGATCGCCACGCTTGGCCTGTATGTGCCGGGAGCGGGCGAGGCATGCTTCATAGGCTTCGAGCCGTTTTGCGCTCCGCTTCCAACCGAAGGACTTATTCTTCCAATTACTGGATCTTCCCTGACTCCCGGATAATCTGAAACCAGTCATCGAGCTTTATATCTTCAGCACGCGCTTTTTCAGGGAGATGCCCATATGATAGGCCTGCCTCAGTGAGATTGTTTCGTACAAATTTACGCTTGTGGGCGAAAGCCGCGTGAATGAGCGCAAAAAATTCCCCCTCATCCGTTTTTTTAGCGAAATTCTTCCGCGAAATATTGCGAATAGTAAGGACAGCAGAGTCCACCTTCGGCGCAGGCCTAAACGCTCCGCGGGGGACTGAGAACTCGATCTTCGGCGTGCCGTATGCCTTCACTGAGAGCGAGAGGATACTTTCCTTTTTTGAGCGCGCGATACGTACCGCGACTTCTTTTTGTACCAAGAGCGTCATCGCGCTCGGCTGATTGCCTGATTCCAGAAACATTCTGAATATTTCACCGGTCAAATAATACGGGATGTTCGCCACGAGTGTGTAGCCTTGTGGAAGAGCGAAAATGTCGAAGGTGCGAATGTCACCGTGAATGAGTTCGAGTTGCCCGAGCTCGATTTCATTTTTAAAATCGTTCTGTAATTTCTCAAAAAGCTGTTTGTCCGCTTCGAGAGCGATTATTTTCTTCACCAATTTCAGCAACTCTCGCGTTAGCATTCCGGTGCCGGGGCCAATCTCGAGCACCGTCGTGTCGCTTGTGACGCCAGATACTATCGCAATGCGTTCCGCAATGCGCGCATGCATTAAGAAATTTTGCCCGAGAGATTTTTTCGCCTTCATTTACCACATCATACGCCTTATTGTCGGAAACCCTATCATGTTGTAATGTGTTCTTGGATCCTGCTAGCTAGCTCTTTTCATTTCACAAACCTTACGTAAGGAGCAGATATGAACGTTCTCTTAAGACTGTCGACAGCAGCCGCGGTTCTCGCTTTGGCTGCTTGCACGGCAATGTCCTACGGCACGAAGGTGAACCCCGAGCAAGTATCGGCCATCAAGGACGGAGTGACGACCATCGCCGATGTCAAGGCAACACTCGGTAATCCTGACCAGGATATGCCTTCCATGGATGGTAGCGGGGCACATGTCGCGTACTACAAACACTTCGAGTCCGGCAATGTCCACTTCACGTCGCCGTTCACCGGCAAAACGCAGATGAGCCAGAGCTTTCTCGAGGTAGTCTATAACCGAGACGGCGTGGTGACGCTCCATCAGTATCAGAGCAATAGTTTTGAGCGTCGAACAACTGGTCTGGGAGGAATTCAAGATACCCCTGTCACCGCAAAACAATGACTCTCTCCCACCGCGCGGCGTCCTATCTAGGACGCCGCTTTTTATATATAAATATCGTTGCCGCTCGTTTCATCATAGAGAATGAGTGCTGAGTCGATGTCTGCGAGGAATGACGATGGTTCTGAAATAAAGTCGCTGCCATAAATCTTGCGAATACGTGCGAGTGTGAGGAAGAGGCGCTCCTTCGCGCGTGTCATCGCGACATAGAAAAGCCGCCGTTCCTCCTCTTCATCTCGGTCGTCTGAGTTGCCCATACCTTCATGCGGGAAGAGACCTTCTTCCATACCACTCACAAATACCGTATTAAATTCAAGACCTTTCGCCGCGTGGACCGTCATCAACGTCACGCCGCGCTTCTCGCCTTGGTCAAGCTCGTCCTGGTCCCCTGCAAGCGCAGCCTCGGCGAGAAAATTGGAAATACTTTCTTTCCCCGGAATATTGTCATGCCGTGCCGCTACCGAAGCGAGCTCTTCGATGTTCTCGAATCGTTCGCGGTCCTCATCGCTTCCCTCTTCAACATACGCGCGGCGCATTCCGTTTTTCTCGACGACGAATTTTACGAATTCTGAAGGGACGAGGGTCTCCGCCGCTCGCGCGAGTTCGTTGATGACTTGCTCAAAGGCTTCGATTTTCGCGAGTTCTCCGGCACGAAGTGCGTTACGTTGGCCGGCGGCGAGCTTGCCGAGCGTTACTTTGCCGATGCCACGTGGAGGTGCCGCCGCTGCGCGAAGCTTGTCGGTCTCTCTCGACGGGTCAAGCGCGAGCCGCATCCACGAGAGAGCGTCCTTCACCTCCTTACGCGCGAAGAATCGAGTACCGAGAAGCTTATAGGGTACGCCTGCGCGAAGCAGCCCCTCTTCAAGTGCGCGGGATTGGAAATTGGTGCGGAAAAGTATTGCGATTTCTTCCGGCTTCTTCCCTTCCCGAAGCAATTGACGTATGCGCAGCGCAATCCAGCGCGCTTCGTCTTCGGCGTTGAGTGCGAGGTGGACGATAATCGGTTCGCCCGGCCCATGTTCCGTCGTAGAGTATTTTTCTTTGCGGTTTTTGTTCTTCTCTATGACTCCATTTGCCGCGTCGACGAGATTTTTGGTGGAGCGGTAGTTGCGTTCGAGAATAATGACCTCCGCATTCGGATATCTTTTTTCAAAATCCAGAATATTTTCCATCTTCGCGCCGCGCCAGCCGTATATCGCCTGGTCGCCGTCACCGACAACGAAAAGATTCTTATGCTTTTCCGCGAGAAGTCCGGTCAGTTTCTCCTGCAACGCGTTGGTGTCCTGGTATTCGTCGATATGAATATACTTCCAACGCTCCTGCGCGAGTGCGCGGATGTCCCTGTGCTCTTCTAAAAGCCTCACCGGCAGCGCGATGAGGTCGTCAAAGTCGAGCGCCTTCTCCGCCGCAAGCGTCTTCTCATAGCTACGCCACGCCTCAGCGACGACACGATTCCCAAAACTTGAGCGGCCATGCTTCTGTGCAAATTCCTGAGCTCGTACCCCCTCGCCTTTCTGTTTCGAGATACGGCCGAGTACTGCACGTGGCGACAACTCCTTCGCTTCGATGCCGAGCACCTTCAGCGCCGCTGCGACCGCCTTCTCCGAATCGTCGCGATCGTAGACGCTGAAGAATCGCGGGACACCAATGGCCTTCCCATAGCTCTCGAGTAGTTCTCGACCAAGACCGTGAAAGGTGGCGACAAACGGGACCGGGCCGCCGTCCCCAAGCATCGTGCGAACTCGCTCCCGCATTTCGCGTGCGGCTTTGTTGGTAAAGGTGACGGCAAGAATCTGCTCCGGCGGCACCCCTTCGCGAATAAGGTGATAGACGCGTGTAGTGAGCACGCGGGTTTTGCCGCTCCCCGCGCCCGCGAGGACGAGTATCGGGCCGTCCTTAGCGAGGACCGCCTGCTTCTGCGCGTCATTTAATCCATCGAGATACGTCATCAAGTGAATATAGCGCATAAACCGCTCTCCACAGGCGGCTCTGTATTTGGTTGACGTGCATTCTCACTCAGCTATACTTCTCTAATCGGCTGATACGGTAGCAATCAAGAAATGGCTTATATACATTGTATTTAAGCCATTTTTGTACTCGGAAGCACGACCTTCATCCCCTGTTCATCTATCAAATTCAACAAACAATTTGTCATATTAGGGTTCGCGGTTCTCGCACTCAGCGTATTACTACCGCACGTCGCCAGCGCCTTCTCGCTATGGCCTTTTTCTACAAACGCCGATGCGGCCACTAATGCAGACACTACTGATTCTGCGACTTCGGTACTCGTCGCCCCAAACAACATCAATCCAAACTCAAGCCTCGCTGACTCCCAGATTATCAGTGATAACGCTATCGTAGCCCCGCAAGGACCCGCCGGAACAATTGCCGACGTTTCAAGCTCGACGCCGGCTGACCGCATTTCGGTCTATGTTGTACGTCCGGGCGATACGCTCTCGGAGATTGCCGAGATGTTCGATGTGTCAGTGAACACCATTATTTGGGCAAACGACCTCTCCGGCGTTAACGATGTGCATCCGGGCGATACGCTGGTTATCCTCCCTATCTCGGGAGTCCAGCATACGGTCGTACAAGGTGATACGTTTCAGTCGATTGCGAAAAAATACGGAGCCGACCCGAATGAAATCGCACAATTTAACGGCCTTGACCCAAGCCAGCCGCTCGTCGTCGGCTCGATTATTATCATCCCGGGCGGCGAGCTCAGTGCGCCTCCCTCTTCCGGCTCATCTTCTTCTGGCAGCAGCGCCCCGAGCATACAACCAGTCCCATCGACCCAAATACTCCAAGGACACTATGCTTCCGGCAATGTTATTCCATTTTCAAATAATCCAGCCGAGCCAGCCCGCGGCGTAGGCCCAGTTGGCACGACCGCGCAGATAGACTATTACACGTCGCCTCTTGCAAGTTTCGTTCAAACGCAAAACATCCATGGTTACAACGCAGTCGACCTCGCTGCTCCAAAGGGCACTCCTATTATGGCAGCCGCAGATGGTACCGTTATCATCGCCAAAAATTCAGGGTGGAACGGCGGGTACGGCGAGTACGTGGTTATCAACCACGATAACGGCTCGCAGACGCTTTATGCACATATGTCGAAAGTCGCGGCTGTCCCTGGCGAACAGGTAGTCCAAGGACAGGTTATCGGCTACGTCGGCCGCACAGGCGACGCGACCGGTCCCCACGTGCACTTCGAGATACGTAATGGTATCCGCAATCCGTTCTAAATCACTCCTCGAGAGTAGCCTATTCTGCAGCGTAAAGCGCTACTGATGAAAGTGTGCCAGGACGTTTTGAAGATAAGCAGCGACCGTCCCAAAGCCCGTAAGAACGCCGAAAAAAGAAAGCCCCCACCCTAACAGTGAGAGCATGAGAATACCGCCGATGAGCGCGCCTGCTCCCTGTAAGAGACCGTACATGAAGGGAGGGCGCTGTGCGTTGGTACGCTTTTTTATTTCCTCAAGCTCGTTTTCTATGTTCTCGAGGTGTTTGAGTCCTTCCTCTGCAAGGTTCTCATCCATATTCTCTACAAATGCTTCTTGCACGTCGTAGCTGCAGGGTCAGCCTCGAGGCGTGCCGCTTCAATTTCTTTCCCGCAGACTGTGCATTTCCCGTATTTACCATCTTCGATTCTCTTCAGTGCAGCAACAACAGTGTCATAGCGCGCTTCAAGGTCGGCTAGGATAGCGTTATTGCTCTCACGGCTCATAACAACTTCAGCCTGATCAGCGAGGTCAGACTCCGTCCCTACCTCAGACGGAACCGGCTCCCAATCCCCAGGAACAGCCGGATTGCTGCGTCCCACGCTCCCCATCCGGGATTCGAGCCGCTCTTTCTCTGCCTCCAACTTCTGCTTGAAGTGCTTGATTTTCATGGAGGGGATAATAGCAGATATTCCCGCTATAGCTATTGAGTGCCAGACGTGGCAAGTCGTCCGAGTATTTCGGTAAATGCGGCGGGGTCGCGAGCGATAACCAGCGTCGTCTGATTCCAATATCCATACACGAGGATGCTGCGCCCAAGAGCGTCGAGATATATGCGCGCATCGTGATTATCGATGACCTGATCGTGGAAGGCGGGCACCATAACTGGAGCGGGCGGCGTCGATGTTGCAACCTTAGCCGGCGTTTTCGATTTTGTTTTTGGTGTCGTGGTTGCGGTGGTCGTCGTTGCAGCTGTGGTCAAAGAAACGGGAGATGGGTATGGCGGGAAGAGCGCGCTCATGTCACTCGGCATTGTCGGTTCCCATGCGAGCATTCCTGCAAAGGTGTCCTGATAGGAGGCGACGGAAAGTATAAAGAAGGGACTCGAGGTGCCCTCGACGTTCACGATTCCCGCCATACTATCTGCAGAGACGATATTGCGAATAAGAAGATTAGGAGCCGGGAATTGGAGGGTGGAAAAAATATCGTTACCAGTCGTTGTAGAATTCTCGGTATAGAGGAGCCGAATAGTATTTGGCTCGAGGCTTTGATCGACAGATGCGTTAATCAATTCTATGGTTCCCGCCGGAGTGCCCTCCGATATTTGTACTTTGTCATCGACAAATATGGGCGCGAACACCGTCGGCGCAATGACGACTGGAGCCGTCTTGACCAAGTAGTGCTCGTAGCCCAGATACGCGCCAACTCCCCCAGCGATGAGCAGGATAAGGCCGCCGACGATGGAGAGAATGGTCTTCCAGTGAGAAGTTTTTCGCGGGGCTTCGACTGTTGGCGTGGCTCCTGCGTCCTGTTCAGCGGCAAGGACAGTTGCCGTCGATGCGCCGGTGTCTTTCACCTTATCCAAGAAATCTCCAGAGTAGGTCTCAAGCGGAGTGGCATTTACTTCCGGCGCGTTTACCGTAGTCGGCTCTGGGAATTGTATCGGAGGCGGTGGCCTGACCGGCTCCGGCACTGGCTCGCGATAACTGGGCGGAGGAGGTAATGGCTCCGGTTCTGGTGGTGGAACGGGCGACGGCTCCGGAGGCGGAGGTTCTTCGACTACTACAATCGGCGGTTCTTGAATCGGAGGCGGTTCTGGAGGGCGCGGGAATAGCGTCTCGACCGGAGGAGGCGGTTCCGGCGAGGGAATAAACGGTATGGTCTCTTTAAATTCCTTCGGGGTCGGCTCGAGCGCCTTCAGCTCAGGCTTGCCGCCCTTCTTGGCGATCTCCATGTCGCCCGCGTAGGTGCGGATATATTTCTTTATCGCTTCGTCGTCTGCGGGCGCGGGTGCTGTCGGTGTGTTTGGCGTGTCCATTCACTCCCTATAATAGCGTATCGAAACGCGCCGCTAGAGCGTTATCCGCGAGAGTTGATGGTGAACCGCTTTGGGTCGTCGGACATATCCGTGAAGGCATGCGTCGCCTCTTTGAGTTTGCCCGAGGAAGATTTCCCGAAAGAAATAACCTCTACTTGCACACCGTGCCAATCGAGATACTGGATGAGCGGGACGAAGTCGCCATCGCCCGTCACGAGTACGACGGTGTCGAGCTGCGGGGCGAGCTTAACCGCATCGATAGCGAGCCCGACGTCCCAGTCGGCCTTCTTAGCACCGTCGGCGAAGACTTGGAGGTCTTTGACCTTGGTTTCTATGCCCATCTTGGTGAGCGCGTCGAAGAAGTTCTTCTCTTCACCGGTTTCTGTCTTGATAACGTAGGCGATGGCGCGCACGAGAGTACGGCCCCCGACTGCCTCTTCGAGGATGGCGCCGAAGTTGACGCGGGCCTTATAGAGATGCTTTGCGCTGTGATAGAGATTCTGTGTGTCGATAAATACCCCTATGCGTTGGGCTGGATGTTTGATAACTGCCATAAAAATTGCTTATAAAAATAGATAATAATGAAAACGAGATGAGTAGCAGAGCGCTACTCATTCATACTACCAGAGAAAACTCCCTTATTTCTTGAGCCCGAGCTTCTTGATGAGCGCGTTATAGCGGCGCTTATTAGAAGTCTCGAGATAGCGCAGGTGCGAGCGGCGGTCAGCAACCATCTGGAGAAGACCCCTGCGGGAATGGAAATCCTTAGGGTTCTTCTTGAGGTGCTTGGCCAGCTCGTCAATCTGCTTAGAGAGAAGCGCGACCTGGACCTCCGGCGAGCCGGTATCATTGTCGTGCCGGGCGGTATCCTTAATAACCGCCATCTTTTTCTTAGTGGTAAGCATGAATATCACTACCCTACCACGTCTTGCTTATTTTTGCAAGAGTAGCATAGTAACGGCCATTATATTGTGCGACACGAGGTGTTATGATGTTTTCTATGGATGCAGAGGCTGCAAAGCGCCAATTTCTTGAATATATCGAGATCGAGCGCGGTCGGGCGGTGAAAACCGTCGAGAACTACGACCACTATCTCACCCGCTTCTTTCAGCAGATGGATATAAAGAAGGTGGCCGACATTAATGAGCAGAATATCCGTGATTTCCGCCTCTGGCTCAACCGCCAGGCGGGTACCAACAATGGGTCAATGAAGCGCCGCACCCAGAACTACTATATGATTGCGCTCCGGGCGTTTCTCAAGTTCCTGCGCAAGCGTGAAATCGAATGCGTGAACCCTGAGCGTATCGAGCTCGCGAAACTGCCTGAACGGGAGCTGGATCTCATCACGCCAGGGGAGCTAAAGCGCCTGATGGAGGCTGCGCACGGCTCCGGAGAGCAGGAAATGCGCGATACAGCCATCCTCGAGCTTCTCTTCTCCACCGGGCTGCGCGTTTCAGAGCTCTGCGCGCTCAATTCCGACCTCGACCTCACCCAGGATTCGTTCTCGGTGCGCGGGAAAGGCGACAAAGTTCGTGTCGTCTTCCTCTCGGATATTGCGAAGAAGGCGGTGATGACGTATTTGAACAAGCGTAAGGATATGGGAGAAGCCCTCTTCGTGAATATGCCTGTTGGGAAAGCGATTCCCTCTCGTCTTACCCCACGTTCGGTGGAACGGATTCTAAAAAAGTATGCGATTAAAGCCGGTATTACAAAGAAAGTCACGCCGCACGTGCTTCGTCACGTCTTCGCGACCGATCTCCTTTCTAACGGCGCCGATATCCGTTCTGTTCAACAACTCCTCGGCCACGCCTCTATCAATACAACTCAGATTTATACCCACATCACCGACTCTCATCTACGCGATATCCATAAGAAGTTCCACGGGCAGAATCGAACTTGACATTTAGTGTCTTATATGGCAAGCTAGCCCCGCCGACATCTGAACCGGCTATATCTCAATAGTCTTTGAGACGAATAATCTGGGTGTCTTTCAGTGAGACGTGTTTTGTTCCAGGGGACCTTGATTATGTCATTAGGGGCAGAAGATTTAGAGGCAATTCGAAGAATTATAAAAGAAGAACTGGATACATCGGTGGTTATTGGCGTCATCATCCACGGATTGAAGTGGAATGGGCACAAAGAATCCCACGCGCTTGTATGCTGGAACGCAAGGAGGCAGCGGTTTTCTCCACCTCCGGAAAGGCTCCGCCAAGTTAAAGCAATCAATCATTCCTTCTTGGCTATACCTCCGTCTCAGATCGGATCACCGAACTGGACGCTGGTCAACGATAAGGAAATCCGAATGCTCGGTGTGACCTATTATCGAGACTGAAAAGATTGCTTGCAAAACAGTTCCATCCGCGAGGCCGCTCCCTGAGCGGCCTCTTCTTTTACTGACTCAAAACAAAAACACCCGGCCTAGGCCGGGTGTTTTATCTCCATTGCTCAATACCTTTTACCAGAATCCGCCCCATTTATTTTTACTGTGCTGAGTGTTTCCAAAATTGTTATTTTTAGAATTAGTCCCCGACATCACCCGCACCGCCCAAGGCCGATCAGTTTGATTCCAGCCCTTTGGAACTACTTCGCTCAGATTATAGAGGCCTGGACCGAGGTTGCTGAAGCTGTAGTTGCCGTTAGTATCAGTTACCGTCGAGGCGCTGAATCCGTGCGGGCCTTTCAGGTTGATAGTAATGCCTTGGATACCCGACTCGTTCTTGTCCTTGCGTCCGTTGCCGTTCGCATCGTTGAACTTCATACCCGAGATTGTGCCGAGCTTGAAGTCACCGAAGTCCTTTTGCTTAGCATTTTGACCTGCCGAGAGCGTCACCTTCCACGAACCGTTTGCCGGATATGTCTGGGTCCAGCCCGTGGGGACCGACTCGGTCACGGTATACGTACCTGCCGCGAGGCCGGTGAAGTCATAGAGGCCGTGGCTATCGGTTATGGTCGAAGTGCTATAGCCGCCCAGACCCGTGATATTTATTGTCACACCGGGAACGCGGTGATTGCCGCCGTCCTTAATCGAACCGTCGCCATCAACGTCCTCATACTTGGTGCCGCGGATGGAGCCGAGCAGTTTGTTATTGGTGTTGGTAATGACGCAATTGACGTCATCTCCCGCCGCTAGTGTCAGAGCTGTTGCGTCGCACGCGTCATCGGTCTGCGTCCATCCTTTAGGCATATTTACTTCGGTAACCTGATACGGTCCCGGAGCGATGCCGCTGAAGGTTACGCTGCCTGTGTGATTAGCGGTCGTGATGCTGAAACTCGTATGGCCCGGGATGTTGCTCGTGAAGTTGAAGGTCCCGTTGCCACCGATTGATGCTTTGGTGATAGTGAGGCTTGCCGTTGACGGACATGTTTCATTGTCAACGATTACATACTGATCGGTCGAGAGACCAGTGAAACTGGGCGCTGTCACTGACACTGTTGAGGAAGCAGCGTCTGCGAAGCTTACCGAGCTGCTTTGGTAACCGTCGAGCCTATAGTCGCCGGCGATACAGGTCGCGCCTTCAGGGAGGACCTTGCTTGTCGAGTCGAGATCATTCGTAATCTCAGAGGTCGTGTAACTCGCCGGAGCCGCCATAGCCGCGGTGTCTGCTCCATACAATTCGCTATTGCCGCCGTAATTAACGCCAAGCGTGTAAGCGCCGCTGGCCTGCGCACCGCCGTTAAGGTTGGCTGTCTGCCACGTCGCGGTCATCGGGAATTGATAATTATTTGCGCTCACCGCAGTAGCCTCGACACCATTGAGATATTTAAGGATGTGTACCTTAAGCGTCGAGGTCGGCGCACAAGTTGTGTTCCATACAATCACATACTCGTTTTGAGTCATGTTTGTGAAGGATGGGACCGCTGTGGTTGGTGTCCCTGCAAGAGCTGCTGCATATGTTGAGCCGGTCGTGTAACCCGCCAGAGCGAACTGCGCGCCCGAGGTACAGCTGCCGACCACTGACCCGTCAGCCACCTCGTTGACCGAATAATTCGCGCCCGGGCTCATTGCGGAGGTTATGGCCTCGTAGGGATTAGTGCTGTTATACGGTGTCGGGCCGATGCTAAACGGCACGTTAGTCCCTGAACCGATGTTGGTGGCGCTATAGGTTGTCTGCATCGGGAAGACCGCCGTTGCTCCCGTAGTACTTGCTGCCTTGCCATCGATGAATTTATCAATCGTAACTGTTACCGAAGACGGTGGAGGCGGCGTACTCGTGGTGAAGTGTTTAATTGCACCTGGATACCAGGTTCCACCGATCTCAGACCACGCTGCGTAGTAATAGGTGGTATTCGGAGTAATCGCAGGCATGTTGCCCGGAAGGCCACCGGTTACAATCCCATTTGTAGTTACGAGCGAAAGCGGATCAGAGAATGCTGTATCTGCTCCAACTCCAGAAAGCACAGGGGTCGAATATACATTTGCGGGTATATTCGGGGTCGAGGTGTCGAAGGTGGCTGTGGAAACCCAGAACGATTCCCCATCCGCAGCGACGTCACCGTTAGTGCCGTTAAGTGTCGCGTCGGCGCCACTTATACTCGTAGCGTCGTTGGTAACGACAGACGGAACCGGCGCGCCGGTAATATCACCAGTATTATTGCCTCCAGAAATGGGATCTGAGTCTATCCAAGAGCCATTGTGAGGAGTCTGATATGACAACCAATAGGTATTGACGCTCTGATTGTAAGGAGGGGATGCATTGGTGAATGCGTCTGCAACCCAATTGGAGAATGCTCCAGACGCACAGCTATTGCTACCACACGTGTTGGGTGGCAATGTCACATTACTGACTGTGGTTGTGCTGTACAGCGGATTAAGAGTCAACGTCGAGGGGAGAATATAATTCTCGCCGCCGGTAAAGGTGCCTGTGATTCCCGAGGACATTGGTGCGCCTGTGTTAGGGGATTGCGGGCCGGTTGTGACAAATGTACCACTATTTGCAGTTGCATTCGCGCAATAGGTCACTCCGTCACTTCCCACCCATACACTTATATTTTCGGTAAACGTGTCGAGGGCCCAATTATCAAGATTGCCCGAATCGGGATCATTACTGATATTTTGCGTGAATGTAAGAAACGGGGTTCCTACTGTTGCACAAGGTGCAAGAGCCGGAGCTAAATCCGCAAAAGTAACTGTTGGTAATAGCAGAACGAGCCCAGTGACAACTGCCGAAACCGCAAGTGGGATATACCGATGCATATGTATTTTTTTAAAAAACAATAATAAATTTTTAATACTGCCCTGCCCGGATGCCGAGCGAATCTTAAATGCATTACAAATTTTCCGAATGCTGATGCTAATGCGCCCCTGCGAGAGCCGCAGTCGTTACACACTCATCAAGTTTGACCGACCCTCGCAATATCTGGCAATGGTGGACACTGGTGACATCGGGTGCATAAAAGCGGGGATAACTTTTTTGCTATAGTTGCCAGATGAGAATCATTTCTTGGAACGTGAACGGAATCCGCGCCGTGCATAAAAAAGGTCTTTTTATTCCGTTTATGCAGAAATATCGACCCGATATTCTATGCCTCCAAGAGACTAAAGCCGAGGAGTCGCAGTCCCCTCTCGAGCTACCAGACTATGAGGAGTTCTGGAGTTCGGCCAAGAACAAGAAGGGATACAGCGGCACGGCCATATTTAGCAAAATATTCCCGAATGATGTCATTTTCGGTATGCCAAGCGACATCGCGAAGAAGTACGGTCTGGCCAATGATGGCTACGGAGACCCGAATGAAGAAGGTCGCATTATCGCCGCGGATATGCATGATTTCTATGTTGTTTCGGTCTATACGCCGAATGCGAAGGATGACCTCTCTCGCCTATCACTGCGACACAAGTGCTGGGACCCAGCCTTTCTTGAGTATATAAAGCGCCTTGAAGAGGAGAAACCGGTCATATTCTGCGGTGATTTGAACGTCGCCCACACTGCCGACGACCTCGCGCGCCCTAAGGAAAATGAGGGTAAAAAGGGCTTTACCAAAGAGGAGCGCGAAGGAATTGATAATGCGATTTCAGCGGGCTTCGTCGACACCTTCCGCTTATTTACTAAAGGTAACGAGCATTACACGTGGTGGGCGCCTTGGGGCGTCGCCCGAGAGCGCAATGTGGGCTGGCGCATTGACTATATATTTGCATCGAAAACTCTCGCTAAACTGGTGAAGAAAGCCGAGATTCTCTCTGACGTTTTTGGCTCCGACCACTGCCCCGTCTCTATAACCCTATAAAGATAAAGGACATTATCCACAGGCTGTCCTTTACATTGTCCTTTATAGGAATATTATACATACAGGCCCTGGAATGTTCTTTCATAGCTCTTATCGGCATCAGAGCGCTATCATGGTGAGCTCGTCAAGAGTTCCTACCCACGACCGCGGCGATCCGCGACACAAGCCAGTCGGTACGGCTCCCCTAGCGAAGTTCGCCTAGAGATGCGCCGGAAGTGCAAAACAAAAACCACCCAACTTTCTCAGGTCTTGGCACTATTTACGCCCCTGCTCCTTTCCGCCAATACCACCCAATGGGTGGTTTGTTGTTTTTATAGAAGCCGAAAGCTCTAGTTCCACATGGAACTAATTTCACATATAACCTAACAGACGTGGTGTTTCTCCATTATTTGTTTTATTTCCTCACCTTCTGCGGCCTCGCGCTTCTGCTTACCTGATTGTCCAAGTTTCTCCAGCTCAACGTCGGGTAATGCGAGTAGCTCTTGAGTCCTTTTATCAAGGTATTCCTGAGTATTTTGAACAGGATTATCAAGTATTTCTTCGAGAAGAGCGTTAAGCGTCCAGCCTATCTTAGGACCAGGATTCACGTGGAACATATTCATAATCCGTTCGCCGTCTGTTTTGAGCATACCGACGGAAATAGGGTCTCGAAGGGCCTGATCTACCATAGCCTTGTACTTCCTGAATCGGAATGGTTGCTCCTTGGGCCTGCCAGTACCGATACGATCGCAAATACGCAGATTAAGCAGGTCAAATATGTTGTCTTCGCCTACGTTCTTAATCATTCGACGCACAGCGGAGAGGGTAATCTGCTGCGGGTCAGAGAAAAACATATGCCAACGGACTAATTTGGTCACTTTATCTATAGTTTCACGTGGAAAGTGAAGGTCCTCAAGAGCTCTTTTTGTTACACGTGAACCAACGACTTCATGTCCGTGGAAAGTCCAATCTTTCTTTTCTTCAGACCAGCGTCGAGTCTCCGGCTTTGATACATCGTGGAAGAGGGCAGCGAGCCTCACATCAAAGTCCCATTCTTTATCAGCTGCGTGCTGCATACTGCGCATAAGATGCCCGAATACGTCGTAGCTGTGGGCTTGATTCTGCTCGACCCCGATGCCACGAACCAAGTCTGGGGCTATAAATTCTAAAATACCCAGTCTTTGCGCTAAGACTAGAGCATCCATCGGCTTAGGCGAATTAAGGATTCTTATAAGCTCGTCTCGAACCCTTTCACGTGAAATATCCTTTAAATGCTTGCTATTTTCACTTATTGCAGCGGCTGTGTCGCCATCTATTCCGAAATCTAACTCAGCGACCAGTCGAACCGCTCGCAGCATACGCAAGGCGTCTTCATTGAAGCGCTTCTTAGGATCCCCGACGGCGCGGACGATTTTGTCCTTTATGTCCTTTTGGCCATCGTATGGGTCCATTATTTGTCCTTTAGAGTCAAGTGCGAGCGCATTGATAGTGAAGTCACGGCGAGCGAGATCTTCGAGCAGGGAAGTGCCAAATTTGACCGAATCCGGGCGGCGCTTGTCTGAGTATTCAGACTCAATACGATACGGTGTTATTTCAACAATCGCCGTCCGCTCATTCTCAGATCCAGTCTTCACACCGACCGTACCGTATTCATTTTCATAAAAAGAATCTGGAAACACAGCCTGAATCTGTTCCGGAGTGGCGTTAGTGGTAATGTCCCAATCCTTAGGCTCTAAGCCGATAATAAGATCTCGCACGCATCCGCCCACCAGATATGACTCAAATCCAGCATCCTCTAACTTTTTGCCCACCGCGGCGACTTCTTCTGGAATCCGATGCTGCATTTCCAAATCGTAGCACAGTGCCGTACTATAAAGACTCGCCCCGATGGTGAAACGGATATCACGCGACGCTTCGGACGTCGAGTTCTGGGTTCGATTCCTGGTCGGGGCACTAGAATTGAAAGTAGGCGGCGTGTTATTATGTCGCCTGTAAGCGGGTATGGTTCAGTGGTAGAACAACTGGTTGCCAATCAGTTGACGCGAGTTCGATTCTCGCTACCCGCACCGAAAAGACTAAAATGCTTATAAAAGTCGCGTTTCGTGGCTGTGTACAAAACTGTGCATAGTGGGGATAAAGGACAAAGCTGTCTTGAGTAATTAGTAGAATAAGCAACAAATGAGCCATATTTCTAAAAGCCATGTATATCCCCTCCACAAACCGTTTAGTAATGATAAGGTGAAGCGAACGGGCCGGAGTATGCCGGTAGTACGCCTGCTTTGGGAGCAGGTAGACCGAGTTCAATTCTCGGCGGCCCGATGATTTTCAAAGATGCGCAGTAACGATTGCTTCGAGAGTCGGTATTTGTGGCGCGAAATTTCCAACGGCGGTCAAAGACGGCTCAGCTAAGAGGGAATCGAGCGGCTGCCCGGTTTCTCTCACATATTCACCTTGGATATAGAGAGACGTAATGGCATCGAGAGTGCGCGTGCTGGCAGCACCGCTTATTGTACTCGTGGTGAGCGTGCCGAGAAGCTCGCCCGTGGCGCTTGCCACGCCGCCCCCGGAAGAACCTTCCTGTGCGGCGGCCGAACCCCCGAGCGCAATCACATCAACACTATTGACGGCGAAGGTATACACATCCTTCACCGACCCGAAAACAACGGTAGGGAAGAGATCGGACTGTATTTGAGCGGACTTTAGGGATTGCGCGCCGTATGATGCGATAACGACTGGCGTGCTGATGCTGGGAGCATCGTGTGCGAGCGGCAAATACGGGAAAGAGGAGGGAAGTGGGGTAGGAGTTGCGCTTGCCGTGACCGCAAGAAGCGCAAAATCATATTGGCCCGTGCCGCTCGGATTTGTTTCAGCCAGGACATCTGAATTCGCGTTTATCCATTGCGGCGAGATATATACGAGAGACGCTTTATAGCTATTAGTTGCTGGCCCTCCGGTGCGGATGGTGCAGGAGACGCCCCGGTTAGCGAGAAGAAAATACTGGGCGATATGCGCATTCGTCAGAATGATGCCCTTTGGATCGATAAAGACGCCGCTGCCGCTTATCGAACGGATGGCGCTGTTCGTCGGCGCGTAGCAAATAATATTCACGAGCGCAGCCTGTAAAGCTGTAGATGTCGGCGTCGTGTGAGTTAGGGTCCCAGGCGAGGTAGAGGCGTTGTAGCTGATGACGGCAGCCGGAGTATTAGTAACCCCGTGCGAGAAGGTGACGACAAGCGCGATGAGCAGGAGTGTCCCGACGATGCTGGCGTAGGGCTTGAGACGTCTCATATTCATACGCTAACGTAAAAATGGTATTCTCGCATCAGGCGGGATTAGTTTAGTGGTAAAACGACAGTTTTCCAAACTGTGGTCGGGAGTTCGATTCTCCCATCCCGCACATTCAAAACGCATTATCAACAACCGCCCGCATACGTTCCCACGCCAGCGTAAATGGCATTTGTACCCCCAGGAGAAGTGCATTGCCCACTTGAGTTCCAGCTTGTACACCTTGTGGCAGGGATGAGAGATGGATTGAAGTCATTGAGATTTTCCGGCGTCCTCCAAATTAAGATGCAGTAATTAGTACCTGCGCCGGTGTATAAATATCCGCTGTCGCCGCCGAGACTTTGCGGGTCCACATCCTTCGGGATATAGGGCGCCAGAGCTGCGGTTAGATTTGCGGCGTTCGGACTCACAATAGGATTCGGCGAATATATCGGAGCGTCGAACGAGGTCCAAAGCCCGTTTGAATTCGGATAGTGGCCATTGTCGTTCGCATATTCCTCTACGGCCGTCTGGATTTGGCTCAGGGCACTCGCGCGGGCGGCGTCGCGCCCTTTCGCTTTTGCTGTATTGAGGGCCGCGAGCACAATGGATGAGAGTATCCCTATAATTGCAATGACAACGAGAAGCTCAATAAGGGTGAAGCCGCGCTGCGAGGTATGGGTGGTAGTCATTGGGCCGGTAGTGAACGAGCCTGAGGCGGTCCAAGCGGGACATTATCATTTTGTCGATTGTCACTCGGCCAGTTGAGCCATACTATGAAAATAAACAGTACGACCACAATAACAACTAGTGTACGGTTTGCCTGGACTGTGTCGGCGGCGAATCTATTCCTGATAAGCCATCCCGCAATTCCCTGCGGCTCCTGAGTGTTCTCCTGGGCATACTCTTCATCAGATGGTGTTGTCCCCATGTGAGAGTATTCTAACAATTTCCGGAGAAGATATGGGGTGATCAACATCCTGTGTGGAGAGGAGTATTATGAACATATGGAACCGCTTGCCGCGAGAATACGACCGCAAAAGCTGGACGACGTTGTCGGACAGGAGCATCTTGTAGGAGAAGGGAAGCCTCTGCGCGTCGCTATAGAAAAGAAACATCGATTTTCTTTCATCTTGTGGGGCCCGCCAGGGACAGGGAAGACGACCATCGCGCGCATCTATGCCCGAGCGCTCGATGCGGAGCTCTTCGAACTCTCGGCTGTGTCAGCTGGGAAGGATGACATCCGAAAAATTGTTCAACTTGATTCAAAAGGGAAGGATAAGGTGCTGTTTCTCGACGAGATTCATCGGTTTAATAAAAGCCAGCAGGATTTTCTCCTGCCGTATGTGGAAAGTGGTGAACTGACGCTCATCGGGGCGACGACCGAAAACCCATCATTTGAAATTATTCCCGCACTTCTCTCACGCTGTCGCGTCTTTGTTCTAGAACAACTCTCTGAAGAAGCGTTGCGCGCCATTGTTAAGCGCACGAAGCTGAAAGTAAATAAAGACGCATTTGATTGGATACTTAGTTACGCAAATGGCGACGCACGCAAGGCGCTCGGAATGATGGAGGGTGCGCAGAGTCTGTACGGTGCGGTAACGATCGCGACGTTAACGAACGCGCTTGAATCACCGCACCTACGCTACGACAAGAAAGGCGAGGAGCACTATGACACCATCAGTGCCTTTATAAAAAGCATGCGGGCTTCGCAGCCGGATGCGGCGCTCTATTATCTCGCGCGCATGGTCGAAGCTGGTGAAGACCCCCTCTTCATAGCGCGAAGGATGGTGGTCTTCGCCTCCGAAGACGTCGGACTTGCGCAGCCGACGGCGCTCGTTGTCGCAAATGAGGTATTCCGGGCGTGCGAGACGATCGGCTATCCGGAATGTGCTATTAACCTGGCACACGGCGTCGCCTATCTCGCGCTCGCGAAGAAGAGTCGCGAATCATACGACGCATATTTCGAAGCCGTCGCTGATGTGCAAAAGCTCGGCAATCTGCCTATTCCGATGAAGGTCCGCAATGCGCCGACCAAACTCATGAAAGAGCTCGGCTATCACAAAGGATATAAGCTCTACGATAAAGAATCATATCTGCCCGATAAACTGAAGAAAAAGAAGTACCTCCATTGACCTCTTGCGTTCGCCTGCTATAGTCCCGCCAGATTGCACTTTCCATACTGCATATAAGGAGTTCCCCACATGCACGCTGTTGCTCTATCGCCTGATTCGAATTCGGCAGCGATGATTCGAGAATATATTGAAAGTCTTGAGTTCAAGATGCTGGCTCCCGCTACACTTGAGGCCTATTCAGGCGACTTGCGCAGACTGAGCGAGCGTCTTGTAGCCCGAAACGTCCATCTTCTCGAAGCAACCACGGACGATCTTGTTAAAGATATCCTGATTGCTCGAGATAGCGGAGCAAAGGAAACATCTATCCAGCGTTATCTCACGAGCAAGAAGGGGTTTTACGACTTTCTCGTCCATCGAAAGCTCATTCCCGAGAATCCGCTCTCTTCTGTACACGGATCGAGCGTAAAAAGACAATCCGACCATAGCCGGATTCTGACTCCTCAAGAACTCGACGCGCTCTTGAACCGCTCTCATTCGCGTGATGCGTACGGTAAAAGAAACGGGTTGATACTGAAATGTCTAGCCATGACGGATCTTGGAGTCTCCCGTATCTTGTCTCTCACGCCGATTCACATCAACCCAATCACGGGTAAGGGTCCGACACTCCATAGGGGAAGAAAGGTTCTACAGATCTTCTTCGATGAGAGCTTGGTGCGAGAGATCCAGAACTTCGTCAAATTCTATCGGCCGGCTCTTCTGCGCGGTGGAGAAAGCGAGTATCTCTTCCCCGCAAAAAGGCGCGGCGGCCGTATGGGTCGACAGAATGTCTGGCACATTCTCAAGAACTGCGCGAGCAGAGTAGGGCTATCCGAACAAATCACGACGCGAGACATCCGCAGATCATACCGACTGCATACTAAAAAAGAATGACTCCGATAACGAAAACACCCAGGCTTCGCCTGGGTGTTTCTCTTTCTGAAAACGTCTTACTTAACTGCGTCCTTCAGGGCCTTTGCGGCGCGGAACTTCGCGGTGCGGCTTGCGGCGATGTGAATCGTCTCACCGGTGCGAGGATTACGTCCCTGGCGAGCAGGGCGAGCCTTCGTCGCGAAGATGCCGAGGCCTGCAATCGATACTTCATCACCGCCTTTGAGGCCGGAAACGATTGAGTCAATGACAGTCTCGACTGCGCGTTCGGCGTCTGCCTTTGTCGTGCCGAGAACGCCATGCACCTTGTCTACAATGTCTGCTTTATTCATGAGTATCTGCTAATTGATAATCCCGCGGCCGGGAGCGGCGGGCATAGCGAGAAGTATAGAAAATGCGCCATTTTACGCAATATCTTGTCAGAATTGCGTAAACGGGTTGCAATCAACGGGCAAATTCGACAACGCGGTTCTCGCGGATGATGTTTACCTTGATTTCGCCAGGATATTTAAGCTCTTCCTGGATTCTTTTGGCGATATCGCGGGCCAAGGTGTGCATTGCGAGGTCGGTGACCTTACCTGGATTCACAAAAACGCGTATTTCGCGACCAGCGGCTATGGCGTAGACCTTCTCGACACCGGGGAAGGTGCCTGCGATGCGTTCCAAGTCACCCAGACGCTCCAGATAGCGGTCGACAGTATCGCGGCGGGCACCCGGGCGGCCGCCAGATATGGCGTCAGCGGCTTGAACGATGACCGATTCGGGCGTTTCGTACGGATATTCCTCGTGATGCGATTGCATCGCCTGCACCACCCGCTTGTCTGCGCCGAATTTCTCCAAAATGCGACGCCCAATCTCGACGTGCGTGCCCTGCACCTCGTGGTCGACCGCCTTGCCGATGTCGTGCAAAAGCGCGCCAGCGCGGGCCACATCAACGTCAGCGCCGAGTTCAGTAGCGAGCATGCCAGCGATATGCGCCATCTCAATCGAGTGCTGGAGGACGTTCTGCCCGTAGCTGGTGCGAAAATAGAGTCGGCCTAGAAGGGCAGTTAGCTTCGGGTCGAGGCCTATGACGCCGACTTCGTACGCAGCGGCCTCTCCTTTCTGCTTTACGATATCGGCCACCTCGGCACGTGTTTTTTCAACTGTTTCTTCTATCTTGGCCGGCTGGATGCGCCCATCGGCGATAAGCTTCTCGAGAGCGATTTTCGCGATAGCGCGACGAAGAGGGTCGAATGAGGAGAGAGTGATTTTATCCGGAGAATCGTCAATGATGACGTCGACGCCGGTGGCGCGCTCGAAGGCCTTAATATTGCGTCCCTCCTTACCAATGATTTTCCCTTTCACCTCCTCTGAGGGAATCGTTACCGAGAGAGACATCACCTCCGCATTCACTGCGTTCGCAAGTCGGTGGATGGTGCTGGTGAGAATCTCCCGTGCTTTGCCCTCAAGACGCTCGCGACCGTTAGCAGCGAGCTTCTGTAGGCGTAGGAGAATGGCCTCTTCATAGGCCCGTTCAATTTCTGAAAATAATTCCTCCCGCGCCTTCTCTTCTGAGAGGTTCGCGACCTTCGCGAGCTCTCTCGAACGCTGTTTTGCGAGGTCCTCAGCAATCTCTTCTCGTGCCCGAACTGAATCTTCTTTCTCATCTAAATCGCGCTGGCGTGAATCAAGAAATTCTTCTCGAACGGCTATACGCTCCTCTTTGGCTTCTATCTTTTCTTCCCGCTCTTCGACGGGCGCAAGGCGCTCGGTCTCAACGACCTCGCTCCGGAACTGCGCCTCGGCGATAATCTTAGCCGCCTGCTCCTTAGCCTGAAGCAGCTTCTGTTTTGTCTCGAGCTCGACTGAGCCCCGCTGCGCAAGCCCGATAAGCACGCGTAGGACGTAGCCAAGCGCGACGCCACCGACGCCTGAAAGCGCAAGCAATATCAATATAATTTTGAGTGACATACGGCCCGTTCAGTTATTCCTCACTCCGATAAGCGGGGTGGGACAAAAGTCCTAAAAAGAGGCGTGCGGCGGAGCTTCCAAATCAGTCGAGCGGTGAATCGGTGTGAGTAGACTCTATCATTCCCGAACTATTTGTACACTTGGTCGACAAGGCCATACTTCTTTGCCTCATCTGCAGTCATAAAGAAGTCACGTTCGACATCCTTTTCAATTTTATCGAGCGTCTGGCCGGTGTTCTTTGCGAGAATCTTATTAATGACAGCACGCAGCTTGATAATTTGCTTCGCCGTAATCTCGATGTCGGTCGCCTGGCCCTCGGCGCCCCCGGAGGGCTGGTGAATCATCACTTCAGCGTTTGGGAGCGCGAAGCGCTTACCCTTTGCCCCTGCGGAGAGAATGAGGGCTGCGGCAGAAGCGGCCATACCGACACAGACAGTCGAAACTGGCGGCTTCACATGATTCATCGTGTCGACAATGGCGAGGCCGGCCGTTACGACGCCGCCGGGAGAATTAATGTAGAGAGAAATATCCTTCTTCGGGTCTTCTGCTTCGAGGAAAAGAAACTGGGCGATAACGAGATTCGCCACGTCATCATCAATAGGACCGCCTAAGAAGATGATGCGCTCCTTCAAGAGACGCGAATAAATATCGTAGGCACGTTCGCCGAACTGGCTCTTCTCGATGACCATCGGAACGAGCATGGATGCGCGAGGTTGTTTTTGTATATTCATAGAAAGGCTATTCTAAACTATTGAACCGTGGTCGTCGAATTGTCGATGTCCGTGGCGCTTGCGTTAAGCGCATTCTGCTCGGCGATGCGCTCTCCCCACGCATAGAACGCACCAATAACAATCATCAAGACGATAATGACAATTGATATGACAACGCCCCATTGCTGCTGCTGCTGCGAAGGAACTCCGGGCGTCGAAGAAGACTGGTCGGGCATGCTACTTCTTCTCTTGGTAGAGAGAGCGCGCGCGCTCAAAGGCCACCATTGCTTGCGCCGCCCCCTCGTAGCCATTTATCTTCACGTCGACCGGCTTACCTTTTAGCTGCTTATACGTCTCGAAGAAATGCACGAACTCTTTCAGCTGGTGCGGATTCACATCCTTTATGTCTTTCACCTCGTCAAAGCGCTTATCGTCTACGGGTACGGCGATAACCTTGTCGTCAGCTTCGCCGCCATCAATCATATGCAGGATACCGACCGGCCGAGCAGTGACGAGAATGCCCACGTTAAGGGGGTAGGTGGTGAGCATCACCACGTCGAGAGCGTCGCCATCGTCCCAGAGCGTCTGCGGCACGAAGCCGTAGTCAAAAGGATACGCGGCAGAAGAATAGTTCGCGCGGTCGAGCTTGATGAGGCCGCTTTTTTTATCGATTTCGTATTTGTTGTGTGAGTCTTTGGGAATCTCGATGATGACATTCATCTCTTCCTTCGTCCCTGCATCAACGTCGTGCAATAAGTTCATATACGCCCAGTATACAACACGGAATTATTATTCGTCTTTGGCTTTGTCGCGATCCTCTCTACTTTCAGCGACCGTCTCGCTACTAGCCGGATTTTCGACAAGCTCCTCTTCAGCTGGAGTCGTCGTCACTTCTGGAGTTTCGTCGGTAATGACTTCGTCGCTTATGGTCGGCATCACACCCGCCGCTTCTGCCGGGTCTTCAGTCGGCTTGCCCTCGGGAGTGGCGTCGGTAGAGCCGACAACACCGCCAGTCGAGACGATGTCGATGTTCCAACCGGTAAGCTTCGCTGCGAGTCGGACGTTCTGTCCGCCACGGCCGATGGCGAGCGACTGCTCGTCTTCTGAAACGGTTACGGTGGCGCGATGGTCTGCTTCGTCGAGCACAACCTCAGTCGGAGTTGCCGGCGAGAGCGCCTCTTTCACGAATTCTTTTGCGTCATCATTCCACTCGATGATGTCAATACGTTCGCCGCCGAGCTCGCTCATTACGGTCGAGACGCGGACGCCTCTCTGGCCGACCAATGAGCCGACCGGGTCAACATGCGAATCGAGCGAAGAGAGCGCAATCTTAGTCCGGCTTCCGGGTTCGCGGGCTAGCGCCTTCACTTCTATTGAACCGGCAGCAAGCTCTGGAGCTTCGAGTTCAAAGAGCTTCACGACAAATTTCGGATGCGCGCGAGAAAGTCTAAGATATACGCCGCGGAATCCCTCATCAACCGCATAGAGGTAGGCTCGAATGCGCTCGCCCATACGGTAGCGCTCTCCAGGAATCTGCTCCTCGTAAGGAATAATGCCGGTCGTACGGCCAAGGTCGACGAAAATCGCCCCGCGCTCCATACGCTGAACGATGCCACTCACAATTTGGCCTTTCTTTTCACCGAATTCCTCCATCATCGAGAGCTTCTCGGCTTCGCGGACCTTCTGGATGACGACCTGCTTCGCGGTCTGGGCAGCGATGCGGCCGAAATCGTCCTGCGGCTCAAGGGGGAAGATTATTTCTTCGCCGACGGCTGCGCCACGCTTCATCAACTTCGCGTCGTTGAGAAGAATGTGCTTCTCGGTATCGAATCGAGGTAGCTCACCTTCCGCGAGATGCTCTTCTTCTGCGTGGAACGGGTGGCGCGCAGACGTTTCTGGGGCTACTTCGCCAGGCGCAGGGAAGCGTACCGTGGTGTCGTCTACCACAGTCTTCACTTGTTCAAAGGAGATGGTGCCGGTATTGAGGTCGAGCTTCGCGCGGATGACTTGTCCGCGTTTGCCGTATTCGCGCTTGTAGGCAGTGGCCATCGCGCTCTCGATGGCTTCTATCATAGTTGCACGGGTGATACCTCTGTCTTCAAACTCTCCGAGCACTGCGTTGATGGTTTTTAAGTCAATCATATGGAATATGTATGTCGCACTTTTATAAAGAAAGCCCCGAAGGGGCATTCACGTAGAGGAAAGTATACCAGATACCTCATTCTCGTCAATCACTCCTCCTCCTTGTGATACGATGCACGTATGAGCTTGCACGAGCGTATATCGCATGAGAACGCCTGGAGAAAGAGTAACGAAGCGCCAACCATCGCGGAGGGCACTGATCTCGAACAAGCCCTCCTAGGAAAGCCTTCTGTGCAGAGTGAAGAGGTTGAGTATATGAGTTTCCAGGAGGCAGCCGATTTCGTAAAAGAACATCAACAAAATTTACCTGGCCGTTCGCGTGCTTTACGGGAGCTACGCAATGAAGTTGCTGCGGATTGCAAGGATAAGACGAAGCCAGTGAAGTTTTTTACCGCCGTCGGCACGTCGCTCGATATTTACCATGGGGTTGATGGGTTTTTTGAGCAAGACGGAAGAATTGCAACACTCGATGTTTCTATGCGTGAAAAAGAATCCTATAAGGCGGACGTATTGCTTGTAGCGTCTCTCGATGAGGAGGGGAATATCGTTGTTGATGACGAGGAAATTAAACACGTTGCCGCAAAAATCGCAGCAAAGATCGATGCATCTCCTGAGCAGCGAGCGGCCTAAGGGGACATCCTCAAGATTCTGTGAAAAGAGCGTCTATAGGAGGGCGCAGCACGCTATACTCCTCTATATATGCACGTTTCAGAGGGGGAATTGAAGGAGTTCATCATCGACTCTGGCCTTGTCGCCAAGAAAGAGATTGACGCGGCGGCGGAAGATGCGAAGGCGAAAGGCCAGTCGCTCGGCGATATCCTTGTTTCGCGTGGCTCTTTGACTGAAGATGCTCTGCGCCGTATCCAGGCATATGTGCTTGGTATTCCTTTTATAAATCTTAAGGAATATCGCATTCCCGCTGACGTCCTTGGGCTCATTCCGGAACCAATCGCGCGCACGCACAACATCGTCTCTTATAAGAAGGAAGGAAACTCTCTCGAAGTGGCGATGCTCGACGTCGGCGACCTCGCATCAATTGATTCGGTGCGTAAGACGACCGGGCTGAAGATATTGCCGCGGCTGACCGATACCGAGAGTATCAAGGCAACCCTGATTCAGTATCAAAAATCCCTGAAAGATGAATTCGGTGACATCATCTCCACCGAAGCAGGGAAGATAAAGGTCGTCGCCGACGGCAACAAAGATCTCACGAACGACGATTTGAAAAAAATGGCCGAGGATTTGCCGATTGTGCGCATCGTCGACACGCTGCTCCGCCACGCTATCTCACAAGGCGCGTCCGACATCCACATCGAGCCGATGGAGAGTGAGGTGCTGGTACGCTACCGCATCGATGGTATTCTCCACGACGCGATGACGCTGCCGAAGAACGCTGCCGCCGGCATCGTCGCGCGCATCAAGGTCCTCTCGAACCTGAAGCTCGATGAAAAACGCTTACCGCAGGACGGCCGGTTCAAGGTCGAGACTGAAGCTGACCGCGTCTCCTTCCGCGTTTCGATTATGCCGACCTTCTTTGGCGAGAAGACGGTGATGCGCCTTCTGCGCGAGACGGGCGAGGGCTTCACGCTCGATGTGCTCGGGCTCCATGGCGAGAATATGGAGCGCATCCACAAGGCGCTCAATCAGACGACCGGCATTATCCTCATCAGCGGACCGACCGGAAGCGGAAAGACGACAACGCTCTATACGATGCTCGATATTTTGAATAAGCCAGATGTGAATATTTCTACAATTGAAGATCCGATTGAATACCAGATGAAGCGCGTGAATCAGACGCAAGTCAACCCGCAGATTGGATTCACTTTCGCCAATGGGTTGCGCTCCCTCGTGCGCCAAGACCCAGACATTATTATGGTCGGAGAGATTCGCGACGGCGAGACAGCATCGCTCGCTATCAACGCGGCGCTCACTGGCCATCTCGTTCTCTCCACCATCCACACCAACAGCGCCGCAGGAGCCATCCCACGCCTTATCGACATGGGTGTCGAACCCTTCCTCCTCACCTCGACGATTCGCGTCATCGTTGGCCAGCGGCTCGTGCGCCGACTCACCGACCAGAAAGAGGCGTACACGCTCGATAAAGCAGCGCGCCAGAAGATTGCGACCGACGCGGAGTTTGCCGTGGCATTCAAAGCGCTCGAAGATGAGAAGCTGGTGAAAAAAGGTTCGTCGATTGACGATTTGCAATTCTACCGACCGGTAGCTTCGCCCGATAGTGAAGACGGCTACAAGAGCCGTATTGGCATCCACGAAGTGCTCGCGGTGTCGCCCGCGATTCGCGATATCATTCTCCACTCGAGCACCAGTGATGCGATTGAAGCGCAGGCGCACAAGGAGGGAATGCTCACGATGCGTGAAGACGGTCTCTATAAAGCCGCGCGTGGCATCACCTCTCTTGAAGAGGTGTTGCGTGCCGTAAGCGAATAACATGAAATTCAAAGCCACAATAAAGAAAGGAGACGGGCCGGAACAGACAGTTATTATCGACGCGCCGTCGCGCTTCGCAGTGTATGAACAAGTTCAGAAAGACGGCGGAGTCGTTACCGAGCTCACTGAAGGAACAGGCGGATTGAAACTCCCGGCGTGGCTCTCTATTTCTATCGGCACCGGCGTAAAGCGCATGGAAATCGTCCGTATGGCAAAGAATATGTCGGCGATGATTACCGCCGGTCTCTCGCTCTCACGTGCGCTCTCGGTTATTGAGCGTCAATCCGGCAACAAGCGCCTGAAGGCAGTCGCTACCGGCCTTTCGGAATCGATTAAAAAAGGTTCTTCATTTAATGAGGCGCTGGCTGCGTACCCGAAAATATTTTCTTCGCTCTTTATCGCGATGGTGAAGGCAGGCGAAGAGTCTGGCTCCGTGGCCGACTCGCTCTCCATCGTCGGTATGCAGATGGAACGCTCGGAAGAACTTGTCCGGAAGATTCGCGGCGCGATGATATATCCGGCGATTGTGATTACGGCAATCATCATCGTCGGGGTACTGATGCTTATTTTCGTGGTACCGACCCTCACCGCCACGTTCACATCGCTTGGGGTGCAGGTACCGCTCGCGACGCGTATCATCGTCGACCTTTCAAACTTTATGGTGGCGAATGTCTTTCTTGTGCTGGCCGGTATCGTAGTAATCGTAGTCGGGGGCACCATGTTCGTACGGTCGAAACAGGGTAGCTCCATCGTGCTGATGCTGTCGCTCTATATGCCCGTCATAAATGAAATCGTTCGCGAGACCTATACCGCGCGTGCAGCCCGTACTCTTTCTTCGCTACTCTCTTCCGGTGTGCCAGTGCTTGATGCGCTGACTATTACAAAAGAAGTGGTGCACGCGGAGTCCTTCGCCAAAGTGCTCGCGGAGGCAGAAGCCCGGGTACGAAAGGGCGAACCACTCTCAACTGCATTTGCGGAACATACGAAGTTGTACCCAATTCTGATGGGCGATATGCTCTCGGTCGGAGAGGAGACCGGCAAAGTCGCGGAGATGTTAAAACAAATTGCTGAATTCTACGAGGCCGATGTCGCCGAGAAAACGAAGGATCTTTCCACCATCATCGAGCCGGTGCTGATGCTTATCATCGGAGCAGTCGTCGGTGTCTTCGCGGTGTCTATGATTGCGCCAATTTATTCGCTATCGTCGGCATTTTAATGTCTCCCGAGCCTCGCGGGTTCAGTCTCATTGATGTCATCGTCGGGACTGCGTTGATGCTCGTGCTTTTTCTTGCGCTCTTTGGCATCCTGCGGGCGTCCTTGGTGCTCTCGACACTCGCCAAAGCAGAAGCGGCAGGGACCGAACTCGCAACGACGCAGATGGAGTACTTGCATGGGCTCACCTATAGCGCGGTCGGTACAGTCGGCGGTATTCCTTCGGGAGCCATACCTCAGACGGCGACCTCCAGCGTTGATGGGGTTACGTACACGACACAGACCTTCATCGACTATTATGACGATCCCGCCGACGGGCTTGGAGTAAATGACACAAACGGGGTCACCACCGACTACAAAAAAGGAGAAGTGAATGTTTCATATACGCTCTACGGGCTGACGAAATCCATCACTCTCGTCTCAAACTTTGTGCCGCCGGGTATAGAATCGACAACCGACGGAGGGACGCTCTCGATACATGTCGTCGATAAGAACAATAACGGCGTCGGCGACGCGACGGTGCAGATAATCGACTCGTCAACGACACCTTCAGTGAACTTCACTACGTTGAGCGATAGCAACGGCTACGTCGTTATCGGCGGAGCCGCGACATCGTCGCAGTTCCAAGTATACGTATCGCGCACGGGCTACTCGAGCGCGCAGACCTATGCTCGTGCGGGCCAGAATGCGAATCCGACGCCAGGCTATCTGACGGTGACGGAAAACCAGACCACGAGCGCAACCTTCGCCATCGACCTCTTAGGCACCCTTATATTCTCGACCTTTTCTCCGGCGACGACAACAGCGTTTAGTGATTTTTTCACGTCGTCCGGGAATCTAGCGAGTCAAACGAACACAATTGTGACCGGAAGGGCGCTCATGCTCAAGCCAGGCCTTGTCGGGCTCGGCGCATTCGATATCGATTACACCGAGCTATCTTGATGGGTGGGGAGTACTGCAGGCGAGTCTCTCGACTCCGAGTGGCACGACGGCTGTCATTCACGTCGATGATACGACGGGCACTCCGCTCCCTAATGCCATTCTTCCGGGGAACGCCGTCGGGTTCTCATCATTCCCTGTGTTTCTCACTGGTGTTTCATCGACGACGTATCCTGCCCTCACCCTCGAAGCGGATTTGACGAGCAATGCGACGTCGAGCGCTTCGTCGGTCCTCGACTGGTCGCTCTCATACACCCAAGGGCCGATACCGCTCCCAAATATCGCTTTCACGCTCACCGGGGCGAAGACAATCGGTACCACAGCAGGCGGGGCATCAATTTATAAGACCATTGTTAACGACACGACGGGCGCAACCGGTTCAAAGTCAGAATCACTTGAGTGGGATGCGTACACGCCCACAATTAGTTCTGCCATCGAGACCTGTCCCGCCGCGCCGTTCGCGCTTCTACCGGGAACGACACTCGTTGAATCGAACATTGTTGGTACGCCGCTGTCGACAACACTGCCGCTCGTTGTAGTCGATAGCAACAGTAACCCTATTGGCTCCGCGCAAGTCGTCCTCACTAGCAGCAATTATGCATCGACCGTATTCACTTCCGCATGTGGCCTCGCGTACTTCAATGGAATTCCAAATGGAACCTACAGTGCGACTGTCTCCGCGACAGGACATGCGACAAACGTGTTCCCCAACATCGTGGTCTCGGGGCATACGACCACCACGACGCTTACGCTGCCATGAGACCTCAAGCCTTCACTCCCAAGCGAGAAAACCAAAAGAAAGATTCTTATTTTTCTTTTGTGAACGAGCGCCGGGAGAAACCACTCCTCGGATTTACCCTCGTGGAAACGGTTGTGGTCATAGCGCTGACCGCGCTCATTATGGTCACGCTCGGCATCTTGCTGGCCTATTTTTATAAAACGGATACGTACACGCTCGAACAATCGGTACAGGTGGAGCAGGCGCGACGTGGCGTCGAAGATGCGATGCAGTATCTGCGAGAAGCCTCTTACGGGAGCGACGGCTCCTATCCGATTGCTAACGCAGGCACCTCAACGATTACTTTTTATGCGAACACCGATACGGATGCCCCTATTGAGCGCATAACGTACTCTCTTATCAATGGTGTGTTCTATCGTATCGTGACACAGCCGGCGGGAAATCCTCCTGCCTACACCGGAGCCATTTCAACATCAACGCTCTCCATTCCGGTGGTTAACTCCACGTCGACGCCGATTTTCCGCTACTTCAATAATAGCGGCGCGGAACTTTTGCAGCCGGTAAATATAGGCCAAATCGCATCGGTGCGCACAACACTTATCGTCGATGCCGACGTGAATAGGGCGCCCGTCTCCTTCACGCTCTCCGGCGCGGCGACGCTACGCAACCTGCGAGAACAATTATGAAAACCTCTATCTACAAAGGTTCGATAATGCTTCTGGTTATCGTTTTCGGTGCAATCTTCTTCACGCTCTTGGCTGCGCTCTCGGGCTTCGTGCTCGCTGAGAATCGGGTGGAGACCAACACGCGAGCGCAGGCGGAGGGGTTGGCCATTGCAGAAGCCGGGCTCGATTATTATCGCTGGTTCCTTTCCCACTTTCCCGGCAACACGCAGGACGGCACCGGGCACGCCGGCCCCTACGTGACCACGTATTCCGATCCTGAGTATGGCACCGCGGGGACCTACTCGCTCTCAATCGTAGGCAACACCTCGTGCGGCATCGTCCAATCGATGGACGTGACGAGTACGGGGGTCCCGAGTGATGCTCCTGGTGTTTCGACAGTGCTTCTCGCACGTTTCGCTCCGCCATCAGTAGCATCGTATTCATACATCGTTGGGGAAAGTGTATGGGCTGGCTCCGACCGCGTCATCAACGGCCCGTATCACGGCAACGGCGGCGTGCGTATGGACGGCACGGCCAACGCGCCCGTCACGAGCTCGCTTTCAAGCTGGGATTGCACGAGCAGCTTCGGCTGTTCTCCGGAGCAAACCGCAGCGCCCGGCGTCGTCGGGAACGGCACAAATCAAAACCTCTGGAATTATCCGACGCCGCAAATTGATTTCACTGCCATCGCATCGAACTTCACCACACTGAAGTCGACCGCGGTCTCAACTGGCCTGTACTTACCACGCTACAGCACGAACGCGAATCCGAATCTCGGCTACCATCTCATATTCAACGCCGGCGGCACGATAACGGTGAAAAAAGTCACCTCAGTCACCGGGCTCTCGGAGCAGCCGATTAACGCCAACGACGGTTCGACCGACTACGCCCTCATCCACACCGAGACTTCATACGAAACGCTGACGCCGCCCTCAACCTGCGGCCTTATATTCGTCGAGGACAACGCCTGGCTCGAGGGAACTATCCCAAGCAAGCTGACGGTCGTCGTCGCGAATGTGACAAATGTCGGCGTCACGCCAAATGCCTATCTCAAAAACAATATTCAGTACGCCGCAACCGACGGCAGCGACGGGCTTACCCTTATCTCTGCGGGCGATATCCTCATCACCCCTGACTCGCCGACCAATATGACGCTCAACGGCGTCTTCGTCGCGCAGAGCGGCGCGTTCGGGAGAAATCTCTACAGCTGCCCGAGCTCCTATGAGCCGCGCGGCACGCTCACCATTCTTGGAACGACAGTTTCCAATCTCCGCACCGGCACCAAATGGATAAATGGGTGCGGTAGCTCTGATGCAGGGTACCAGACGCGCATCGACGCCTTCGACCGGCTCAACTCCGTCAATCCGTCGCCCTTCACTCCGACCCTCTCGACCCAGTGGCAATTTATAAATTGGCAGCAGTTACAATAAAAAGAGTATGCTCAGACAACTAGCCCCTACCAACTAACCAGCGTAATTCCTGAACCTCTCCAGTTGTGCGAGCAGCATCCTATCAGGCCGCTGATGCCGAAAGAAAGCGTCAGTATGGCAAGCATACGGCCTACAAAGAGCCCTGTGCTATGCACAGAAGATATAAAAGTATTGGTATACTGTGCCCAATGCTCATCGCCGCGAATTGGAAAGCGTATGTAGAAGATTTCGCCAAAGCAAAAAAACTCTTTGCTGTGAGTAAGCGGCTCGCGCGCGTAAGCGGCGCAACCATCGTGCTTGCGCCGCCCGCGCCGCTCTTAGGAGCGCTCGCTGTAAAGAACCGCTCGGCGGTCGCCTTTGCAGCGCAGGACGTCTCGGCAACCACTGGCGGCGCGAAGACCGGAGAAATAACCGCCGAGGCATACGCGACCGCGGGCGCGAAGTACGCAATTATCGGACATTCTGAGCGTCGAGCCGCGGGAGACACCGACCTCATCATCGCCGAGAAGCTCGCGCACGCGCTCACCCACGGCCTCACCCCGATTCTATGCGTTGGAGAGAACGAGCGCGACGGAGAGGGCCGCTATCTCGCCACTGTGCGCGAGCAGATAACGCTCGCGATTACATCGCTCGAGCCGAAGGAACGTGCGAAGGTCATCGTCGCCTATGAACCCATCTGGGCCATCGGTAAATCGGCGCAACAAGCCATCGCTCCGAACGACCTCGCCGAGATGACGCTCTATATACGTAAGGTGATGGCCGAGCTCCTGCCCGGGAAAAGTTCTCGCCGCTCGCTCGTGCTCTACGGCGGCTCGGTTGAAGTATCCAACGTGCGCGACCTCGCAGCGTCTTCAAGGGTCGACGGCTTTCTCGTCGGGCGCGCTTCAGTCGACCCAATCGGCTTTGCTGCACTCGTCAAACAGCTCATCTAGTATGCGCACCGTTCGCGATATACCGGTTATTCAGAATATTCCGATACTGGTGCGTGCTTCGTTGAATGTTCCGGTTGAAAACGGCAAAGTTGCGAACGATTACCGTCTGCGTCGCGCGCTTCTAACTATTAAATTCCTGACCGAGAAAGGCGCTCGCGTCGTGCTCATCAGCCACCTCGGCGAACAAGGGACTGAGACGCTAGCGCCCGTGGCCAAAGCGCTCGGCACACTTATTCCCAATGTTTCCTTCTTCGGCGAGACCATCGGAGTTGGGGCGAGAGGAGCTGTGCATGATCTTTCGGCTGGCCACGTGCTGGTATTAGAAAATTTACGGCGTGACCGCGGCGAGAAGGATAATAGCTACGCGTTCGCTCAAGAACTTGCCAAGCTTGCTGACGTATTCGTTGAAGATTCTTTTGACACCTGTCACCGGAAACACGCGTCCATCGTCACTCTCCCCACGTTGCTGCCTTCTTATGCGGGTCTAGTGCTCGAGCAAGAGGTGGGCGAGCTTTCGCAGGCGCTCACGCCGGCGAAAGAATCGCTCGCAATTATCGGTGGAGCGAAATTTAGTACGAAAGAGGCGGTGCTGCAGAAACTTTTAGAAACGTATGCCCATCTATTTGTCGGTGGAGCCCTCGCAAATGACTTCCTTAAAGCGTCAGGAGCTGAGGTAGGGAAGTCGCTCGTCTCAGATGGCGATGTGGGTGATATCAAGAAACTTATCGGTAATCCGAAACTAGTGATGCCGATAGATTCCATCGTTATACCAGCCGATAAAATGACTGCGCCGAATCCCCGCAGCTATGCGCGCGTCGCTCCGAGCGGAGATGTAAAAGCCGATGAGACTATTTTGGATCATGGGCCGGGCACGGTCGCGCTTCTCACTAAGCTTGCGAAAGGCACGAAGACCATTCTCTGGAACGGCCCACTCGGCAATTATGAAAACGGCTTTGTCGACGCGACCAATGGCACAGCGCGCGCTGTTGCAGACTCCGGCGCGCACTCGGTGGTAGGCGGCGGCGACACCATTGCCGCTATCGAAGGGCTCGGGCTCTTGCCGCGATTCTCATTCGTCTCGACCGGCGGCGGCGCTATGCTCGACTTCCTCGCACAAGGGACGCTCCCCGGTATCGAAGCGCTTACGGTTCACGCGAATTCCTGACGAATCTTTTCTGCGATAGCAGGTGTGTCTACCGCCCCGTTTTGGTGGGGCCAGAATGCGAATTCATTGCGCTCGTGCCGCGGGACAATGTGGAAATGGAGGTGAAATACAAGCTGCCCGGCAGCTGCACCATGATTTGAGTTGACGTGTACGCCATGCGCACGCATTGCGTCGCGTACTGCGGGCGTTACGATCCGCACGGCGTGCATCGTTTGCGCCAGTGTCTCGTCGTCAACGTCAAAAATATTCTCAAAATGCTTTTTTGGTATGACGAGCGTATGACCGGGCGTAGTCGGCTTCGCATCAAGGAAGGCAAGCGCATGCTCATCTTCGTAGACCTTGTGGGAGGGTATCTCGCCGCGAACGATTTTACAGAAAATGCAGTCTTCCATACGAAACCAGTATACAATAGGGCGACAATGTTCCCGCTTCATGAACCCTTGGCCGATGGTGTTCGCGCCGAGTTAGAAGAATATGATGACCTGACCGCAGCGCTACTTGCGCGCCGCGGCATCGTGACCAAAGAAAGCGCCGAACGGTTCCTCAACCCCTCCTATGACATACATATATATGATCCGTTGCTAATGACCGATATGCCGAAAGCCGCTAAGCGGCTCGGCGAAGCGATTCTCTCCGGAGAGCGGATTGCGGTGTGGAGCGATTATGACTGCGACGGCATTCCGGGCGGCGTGCTCATGTATGATTTCTTAAAGAAGGCGGGTGCGAACTTTGAAAATTATATTCCGCATCGCCATGAAGAAGGGTACGGAGTGAACGCAGATGGTATCGAGAAGTTGGCTGCGAGCGGAGTGAAGTTAGTCGTCACAGTGGATTCGGGCATTACCGATGGTAAGGCCGTCGCGCGCGCGAACGAACTCGGGATGGAAGTCATCGTCACCGACCATCACCTTCCGGCTGAAGACGGCTTGCCTCCCGCGTTCGCAGTGCTTAATCCTAACGCGCGCGAAGATGAAACGTATCCCTTTCGCGGGCTCTGCGGCTCCGGCGTCGCGTGGAAGCTCGCATGCGGCACGCTCGCGGTTACCCCGTCGCTCCGCGAGAAAGTACCAGAAGGCTGGGAGAAGTGGCTCCTCGATATGGTTGGGCTCGCGACCATCGCTGATATGGTCCCGCTCATCGATGAAAATCGCGTCCTCGCTACCTACGGCCTGCGCGTGATGCAGAAGTCTCCGCGCCTCGGTCTGCAGAAGCTCCTTCGAGGCATGCGCGTGAATCAGCGGACGATTACCGAGGACGACGTCGGCTTTATGATTGCTCCCCGGGTAAATGCCGCGAGCCGTATGGGGGATGCGCGCGAAGCCTTCCGCCTCTTTACCACCAGCGACGAAGTAGAGGCTGATATGCTCGCGAAGAAGTTGGAGAAGGCCAATCGCTCGCGAAAGGCCGAGGCGGGAGCTATCACGCGCGCGGTCCACACACGGCTCAAAGAGCGTGGAGAGCCCCGCGCCGTCATCGCGCTCGGCGACCCGGAGTGGCGGCCGGCGCTCCTCGGTCTGGTGGCGAGCAACATCGCAGACGAATACGAGCGGCCGGTATTCCTCTGGGGGAGAGAGGGGAACATGAGTTTGAAAGGCTCGGTCAGAAGCGGCGGCCCGACACATATATTAGAACTGATGCGCGCGACCGAAGACACGTTTGAGCAATGCGGGGGCCACGCGGCGGCTGGTGGTTTCACCGTCCGCGATACCGAAGTCTTTTATTTAGAGGACCGTTTGGTAGAAGCCTATGGACGGCTGATGAAAAATAAAAAAGTCGAAGACACGCTCGCTCAGCACGCTGACGGCATCATCGTCCCCTCGGAGGTCAATCCCTCATTCCTTATAAAGGTCGAGCGGCTCGCCCCGTTTGGTATGCAGAATGTTAAGCCCGTGTTTCTTCTGAGAGAAGTTATCGTGCAGGAGATTTCACGCTTTGGGAAAGCAGAAGAGCATTTGAAATTAAAAATTGTCTCGAGCGAGGGAGACGCGATGGCCAACGCGGTCGCGTTCTTCGCCAAAGGCGCGCTCGCGCGCGTCGTGAACACTCTGCCAGACGGCGGCCGCGTCGATATCCTCGCGCACTTGGAGCGCGACGCCTTCTCTCGAGCAAGCCCGGTCCGCTTGCGACTTCTCGACATCAACTTGGTGTAACACTTGCATAAAGAGAATTACTTGATACTATTTTCGTGTGTAGGTTACGGTAAGTTCTTTGAACGAGGGGCCGTCCCCAGGCTACGAACCAGAAGCGTACAGCTAGCTAAGCTTCTGCGGAGCCTCCGCGACCTTCAGGGGCCCTTCTTTACGGAGGGCTCCTTTTATTTTATTTGTTATAGTCTTCTCATGCGTTTCACTATCCACGCCGACGGCGGCTCGCGCGGTAACCCAGGGCCCTCCGGCGCGGGCGCGATGATTCGCGATGAACTCGGCAACTCGGTCGGAACGGTCTCCCACTTCCTCGGCACACGGACCAATAACTATGCAGAATATGAAGCAATCATTCTCGGCCTCGAGGCAGTGGCGAAGCTCGCAGGGAAGAAGGTGGGCGCGACCGATATTGAAGTGAAGATGGACAGCCAGCTCGTCGTGAAGCAGATGAAAGGGGAATACAAAGTGAAGCACCCGACGATGAAGGCACAGTATGCCCGGCTCATACACGCAGGCGCGGGCTTCAAAAGTGTTTCCTTCACCCACGTCCCGCGCGAGGAGAACAGCGACGCTGACACTCTCGCCAACGAAGCGATGGATCGCGGTTCGAATCCCTGACGGCCAACATCATCTAACTCGTTAGGTACTTCGGCTACCTCATCACCGCCAGACACAGCAACATCCTCTTCAAATTAAAACAATTCTAACCTCAAAATAGAAATTATGAATAAAAAACTATGGTACGTATTCGGGGTAATGATAATTTTGATCATGGGCTATTATCTTTATTATCAAATTCAATTGCCACAGTCGCCCTCTGTGGCAATAAATGCAACTTCAACGGTTCCAACGTCTATACCCGATTGGAATACATGTAACTACCCAGGATTTGGGTTTAAGCTGCAATACCCAGCAAATTGGGTAGTTTCTGTCATTTCAAAAGCTCAGGGTGGCGGTAATATGGGACCCATAGTGACCACTTGTGGAAAGATTGACGCATCGTCTCTTCTGGGTCAAATATCATTCGGACCATCGGTTGATAGTGTCGGAATGACAATTACTATAAGGGATAGCAGAGATGAGACACTGGATCAGACTAAAGCTAAGAATCTCCTCATTTCAACTAACAGTGCAACCTACAATGGTAGGCAATATGTAATAGCTTTTAGCAAAGGCACAAGCACTACTGTTCAGAACAATATCTTACAAACATTCGAATTTGTTTCTCAGTAGCACTTTAAACTAATTCTAAAATAAATGAAGCACTCCTGCTTATAGGTACGGCTCTTGTATTTATAGCCATTGGTTTTCTTGTTGGGGTGCGTATGACAAGGAAAGAGGATTGGCGTTTGCACAAGACTTCACAAAAATTTCAAAGGTCAATCCTCGGGGGAAAATTCTCTGAACAAATCGCCACACTACTTCCTCACTTTCCACAAGATCTGAAAGTGTCCGAGGCAAGGCTTTTAGGAGATCCAATCGACTTTATATTTTTTAAGGGAAAGGATGAGCAAAACATAACGGGGCGGGTATCGTCTCTGTCGTGATTGTCAGAACCTGAATCGCTAAGATGGAGTAGCACAGATTCTCGGAACAAATACCCCGCAAGGGGTGTTTGTTGTTATAGGCTGTTCCAGCCTAATAAACCCGTTCTAATATTGTCCCAGACGGCCAGCAGCAGAACGGATTTAGCTGTATATTACGGAAATGAACGTATTCTTTTTAAAAAACGAATACTACCCAAAAGCTAAACGCGGCTTCACCTTTAGCGAAGAAACAGCTTGGCCGTGGCCAACTGCAGTTGCCTACGAAAAAGACGGCGTTTATTATGCACTTCTTGCTGGTGGCGCGCCTATTTTCTCTAGTAACGGCAGTCCGTCCCTCACTATAGAGGAGTGGTTAAAAGGTACTTTTGGTGCCAGTACACTCATAAAAAAAGAGATCGTACCAGGAACTTTCCATAAACGTATGTGGAAACCAGGTCTCACAGGCTTCAATGTAGCCGAACAGATAGCTTCCAAGGAAGCATTTCATCAATCCTCTGTCTCGCTGCGCATTCTTCTTAAGAAATTAGTTGAACTTTTTGAAGTAATCGAACCTGACCCGAAGAACCTTCCTTCCTTTGGACATAAAATTAGGGAGGTGCTTTTGCTGGCATGTATGGAAGTGGAATCCTCGTGGTCAGCCGTTCTCCGCGAGCATAAGTACTCCGCAACGCTCGAAAATAACTGGAGTACTAATGACTACATTAAATTGCTCGATCCGATGCTTTTGAAATATTATGCGGCCTCACTGCGGACATATCCTCAGTGTCCCGCGTTTAAACCCTTTGGATTTTGGAGTACCAGTAACCCCACAACTTCCCTTGTTTGGTATAACGCTTATAACAAGACAAAACATAATAGGGAAAACTATCTTGAGCTGGCAACGTTACAGAACGCAATCGAAGCGGTAATTGCGGCAGTCATAATGCATCTAGCTCAATTTGGCTTTAGACCAAGGAGGCATTGGATGTTTGATGGAGGTGTGGATGACGATATCCGTGAAGTATTTGATATCGATATGAAAGAAGTCCACGAGCAGATTTCTGACTTTTATATGCCAAATGTATTGTTGACGGAGGGAAACAAGGGCGAAAAGGTTCTGGCTCCGTCTCGAGATTGGAACGCAACTGAATACAATTTCGCCTGAACGAGCTTGACTTAGATAATCTGCCTGATTGTTTGTAAAAAGGTTCCCACGCGTACCAGACGGTCAGCCAATCTTGTAGAAAAAATAAAGCAGAGTAATATACCCCACAGAGTAGAAACAGGAGTAAGTTCATGAGAGCGATAAATCCAAATGTTTTCGGTAGCATCCTGTTCGTTGGTATTCCAGAGGGAGGAGCCCCCGAGTCGATCCGCAAGGAGTGGATAGGGATAGAGGTGCCGTGCCTTTATCGCGATGATAACGACGACGAGTCACTCAATGTGGTAACGGGCGACGTGGAACCGAGTCGCGCTTCATACATTGTGTTGCAGGTTCATGCTCTTGAGCTTCTGGCAAAGAAGTCGCCAGAAGCAGTGCGATACTGGAACAGTATCGGCTTTCCGCACCACGAAATGGCAGCGTTTAGTTTTGACCTCGAATGCGCAGAAGTGGTGAGACCGGTGCTGACCAAGGAGGAATTCACCAGGCTGTATGAATCGTGTTTGGATGCTTAAACCTACACGGAGTGAGAATCGAGAAAAGCCCGTCATCCGAAAGGAATGGCGGGCTTTACCTAATTAATGCGGCCCAAAAAGGTTCCCACGTCGTACCAGACGGCCAGCTAATCCAACTTGACCCGCTTTCACTGAGGGATATCCACTATATGGTCCCAGTAAGAATCACACAGACATTTGAAAGCGGTATACTGGCGCAAGGTTCCTAAAAGAGCTATGGATAAAAAAATTACAATAGCGGCGACCGTTCTACGTTTACTACTTGGATGGTTTATGTTCGTAGACGGTCTGCAAATCTTACTAACTCCGAATTGGTCCGCGAGTAACTTTCTTCTCGGAGCAAAAACATTTCCGAGCTTTTACGCTTGGTTCGCTGCCGCCAGTAATGCATGGTGGATTAACCCTCTCAATTCCTGGGGCATAACGCTTATTGGGACCGCCCTTCTGCTTGGTGTCGGGGTTCGGTTCGCGTCCTGGGCGGGCGCCACTCTCATGATTCTGTATTACTTTCCACATTACGCTCTTCCGACAGTTCCCAACGGCTATCTTGTCGAAGAGCATATTATTTATGCGGCGGCGTTCGTTCTCATCGCCTTTCTTCCTGCCGCACAATCCTTCGGTCTCGCTCGTTATCTTCGCAAAACGTTCTTGGGGCGAATACCGATTATCCGTGCACTGATATAGAAAATTGATTCCCCAACCCCTTAATTTGGGTTCCCACGTCGTACCAGACGGCCAGCCTTTATACTCTAAAGAAAAGATAGGTATGAGCGAAAAAATTCCTACGTCAGAAAGCCAAGAATCCCGTGTCGAACGAGTGATTGCCGAACTTGCAAAAAGAGAAGGGATGGAAGCTGAGGACATTTTGTCGGATATCGTTACGTTTTCTCCGCACGAAGAAAATGAATCGCACAACCCCTTCTACCTCGAAGAGTTAGCAGAAAAACTCAACATTTCTATAGAAGAGATAAACCAATTCGCCGTCGAAAAATTTGAGGAGCAATAGTTCCCGCCTCGTAGACGATACACTCGTCTTTCTGGTTAATGTGTAGTAAGGTCCATTCGGAACCAGTCAGTGGAGGATATTCAATGCAATTCTATAGTTTGTGGAAGCAAGACCCTATCCCGCCAGCGGATATGGAACTATTTAGGCAGATTACTGAGGTAGTGCGGGAACTGCCCGATCACCGCTTCGACTTCGAGGACAAACGGTATGCGAACTGCGTCAATCACTACTCTTGTCATCTTATCTGCAGGGGCATCGAGGCCCACTTCAAAGAGGTCCGTGCGGAGGACGGTTACTTTCATCGGAAAAATCAACACAGTTGGCTCGTCTCGGAGAGTGGCTTGAGCATCATCGATGCGTATCCGGTTTCTGCTGGGATTCCGTTTATCGTAGCGAACGATCGCGCATCCCCGTGGAGTGATCTCTACCGAATCGATACTCGCTTCAGCGGGATGTGCTACACAGACGACTTTCGCGCGAAGACTGCTACGACGATACGTCTCGTCGGCGAGACCATTGAGCGCCTCGCTCGCAGCCGCTCCTCCTAAGGGGCGGCTGTTTTCTTTTGTGTTACTGTGGCTGCATGAACATAACCACCGTGCTTTCTTGGGCATCACCGGTCGGCATAGGGATTTGGATGGCAGGTCTCGGAGTATTTTTCTGGGGATTGAGTAAGTTCAGACGCGGGCATTAATAAAAATTAATGGTCGATTTGCGTGCGAAGAAAATTGCGCAAGCTATATACAATACTCACAAACCAAGACAGGAACGAGGCGAGTCCTACGATAAAAAGCGTAGCTGCGGTCTTAAAATAAATTTCTGAAGGAGGTCCGCTCCAAATAAAAGAGAGGACCAGGCTCGCGCAACTCACGAGACAGATAAGAAATATACGTAACGTTATTTTCTCGAACATAGTAGTACTAACGCCATTCGTGCCTCTGGGGTTTCATCCGGGCATTTGAGTTGATGTATAATTGAACCGGATTGTAAAAAGCAAAGGAGGGTTCCCATGGACAGCTATCAACCCGGCTTGCTCGCCAAACTGAGAAGGACTTCATTCGAGGATCGCAAGATTCTGCTAGCCTCGCTCGAACTTACGCTCATCGAGTGCGTGCACATCTGGCACGCAGCTGCACAGATACCGGATGTGCGGGCGTTAGTCGCGAAAAGAGCTCTCTTGATGGCGCGAACGCTTGACGAGCGCATCACTGTCGCCGAGTCTTTGCGCGAACGCCCACAGAGGAAGGTTATTCGAATCATACAAAAGGATTTCACTTTCGTGCGCGACGAAGACCTCGACCCCAACGACATCGAACGCTTGATGAACTCTACGTGTCGCTGTCTTAGACGCTTGGGCCGTCGTCGTCTTGCCGCCCGCCAGAGGCTTGCAGATGCACTGGCTCACTAATTATTGGCCGCCCCTACACAACAGATGTGAGGGGCGGTTTTACATTTATATAAGGAATAGGGTAGGGTGCATAGATGAACCGCGAAGAAAGCGTTGTACGCTTCGAGAAAGTTTCGTTTGAATACGGCCACAATAAGCCAATCCTCGACGAGGTAGATTTTCCTATTCGCCGGGGGATGAAGATGGCCGTAATGGGCCAAAACGGCGCGGGAAAATCTACACTCTTCGCCCTGATGACCGGGGAGCTCTCACCCGAGAGCGGCGAGGTTCACCTCTCCCGTGGCGTCCGCGTAGCCACAGCACCCCAAGTGATTCCACGAGACCAACTTGAGCTTACTGTCCGCGATTTCTTTAAAAAGTGCTTTAGCGAACCGGTCTATGATATCGACCCACGCATCGATGAGGTACTCGAAGTGGTTAATCTAAAGCATCACGAGAAGCTGCACGACCGCGCAATGAAGAGTTTCTCCGGCGGCCAGCAGGCGCGGCTCCTCCTCGCTTCCGCTCTCATTCAGAATCCTGATTTGCTCCTACTTGATGAGCCGACCAATAATCTGGACAAGGCGGGTATCGAGCATTTGACTCAGTTCCTCGTAGCCTATGAGAAGACTTGTATCGTCATCTCGCACGACGCCGAGTTCCTCAACGCGTTTACGACCGGAGTGCTCTACCTTGATGTCTTCACGCGCAAGATAGAGCAATATCCGGGAAACTATAACGATGTGCAGCGCGACATCCTCGCGCGCATCGACCGCGAAAACCGAAAGAATGCGCAGCTCGAGAAAAAGATTCAGGAGAATAAAGATAAGGCGAACTTCTTCGCGCAGAAGGGAGGTAAGATGCGTCTCGTCGCCAAAAAGATGCGCACCGAGGTAGAAGAGATGGAGGAAGCAAAGGTGGACGTGCGCAAAGAAGATAAAGTGATTCGGCCCTTCACGATTCCCGTACAGCAGGATTTGGGCGGCATCGTGCTCACCGTTACGTCCTACTCCGTACTGAAAGGTAAAAAGCCCGTAAAGAAGAAAGCAAACATAATGCTCCGAAAAAATAACCATCTCCTGCTCAAAGGACCGAATGGCATTGGGAAGAGTACATTGCTCGAAGCAATAGCAAGCGGCACTGCGGCAGGAGCCGTTATCGCTCCAGGAATAAAAGTCGGATATTACCGTCAAGATTTCTCTACGCTCGACTTCGAGCAGACCGTGTTCGCTGCGCTTATGAAAGCGATGGGACAACCCGACGAGCAGTGGCTACGTGCGACCGCCGCAGGATTTTTGCTCACGGCCGATGTGATGAATACAAAGATAGGGAATCTCTCCGAAGGGCAGAAGGGCCTCGTAGCATTTGCCGTGCTTGTCTTGGAGCGACCGGGGCTTCTCATTCTTGATGAGCCGACGAATCATATCAACTTCCGCCACCTGCCGGTCATCGCAAAGGCGCTTGATGAATATATGGGCGCTATGATTCTCGTTTCGCACGTGCCGGAGTTCGTCGCGCAGGTGCGTATCGACGATATTTTGGACTTGGAAAAGTAAAGTTGCCCGGATAGCGCCTCATGAAAGCGGCGGCCGCAGGATTCATGGTCGGAGTGTTTCTGTATTCGCTATCCGACCGCAATTGACATCCCCTATGGGCGACTTACACTTACCGTCTGGATGGTAATTAATTTAATCATAGTACGTCTTCTCTAAGTATGAACAACCAAAATGGGAGCAGGATATGGATATGGGTGATTGTCATCATTATTATAATTGCAGGCATCTGGTGGTATATGAGCAGCTCTTCAAGCAGCACTCCGACGGCACCAGCGGCGACCGAGACGCAGCAAAGCAATACAGGCGTTACGGGGACCTCACCGACCGATGATTCTGACGCCGCGATGGCGCAGGATACGTCCGCTATCGACACCCAAATGACCGGCCTCACCTCCGACAACGAGAGCGCCGACCAAGGGTTGGCTAGTCAGTAGGAAAACGTTACTCACTACAAATGAAATATATGACTACTAATATCAAACTCTCGCTCACGAGCCTTGCCGCAGCAGCTGTACTGCTTCTAGGAGCTCTCCCGGCCTCTGCGCAAGGGGTAGCCGGTATAACCGCTTCCGTCTCGGCAGCAGCACAGGCTAAGGCGAATGTCGGAGCCTCTCTCTCTGACATTATCGCGCGCGGTGATGCAGACATCGCGGCGCGTCTTGCCGCGCTGAACGCGCTCAGCACTCGTGTGCAGGCGATGAGTGTCGTGTCCGCATCCCAACAAGCGATACTCAACTCTGAGTTGCAGACAAACATCAGCGGACTGACCTCTCTTCAAGCACAAATTGACGCCAACACGGACGCGAGCTCTGCGCGCACGGAGGATCAATCCATTTTCACCTCCTATCGCATCTACGCGCTCGTCATCCCCCAGGGCTGGATACTGGCTTCTGCCGATAGGATCACCGACATCGCTGGGCTTATGTCTACGCTCAGTACCAAACTGCAAACGCGAATCTCCGCTGAGCCTTCCGGCACCAATGTCGTCGCGCTTACCGCAGCAGTCAGCGACATGAACGCAAAAATAGCTGACGCTAATACCCAAGCAGCGGCTGCCCAGAAACGCGTTTCGGGACTCGCTCCCGACCAAGGGAATCAAGCGGTGATTACCTCTAATCATGCGGCACTTGTCGCAGCTCGCGCCGACACGCGAGTAGGAACGCAAGACCTCCAGGCGGCCCGTAAAGATATAACGACGGTTATGCAAGGCTTGGATAAGCTCGACGTGAGCGCTACTGCCTCAACCACAGTTCAATAAAACGCGACATAAAATAAAACACCCTTCTCTCGAAGGGTGTTTTATTTTTAAGCGCTTATTTCATCGACTCATCAAAACGCGTTTCAATAACCGTCCAATTAACATTCGAGAAGAAGGCGTCGATGTAGTTTTTCTTGTCAGCGGGGACGTAGTCCACCATATACGCATGCTCCCAGAGATCAAGCGCGAGTAGAATCGGCAGCCCCGCGAGCTGCCCGAGCTCGTGGTCGTTAACAAATACCGTATGGAGCGTCTTTCCAATCGGGTCGCTGTAGACGACAACCCAGCCGATGCCGCGTGTCCCAGCGACTTCTTTAATGTGCTTAATAAAATTCTCTCCGCTTCCATACTTTTCCGCAGCGGCCTTGGCGAGACCTGACTCGGCGCTGCCGCCCTTCTCTCCCTCAAATTGTTCGAAGTAATATTCGTGCATCCGCATCCCATCGAACTCAAACCCGAAGCGGCGGCGAAGTTCTGCTATCGCAAGCCTGTCGCCATCACTTGCTTTATCCCCATACGCTGCGTAGCCTACGAGCGTCTCCATGATTAGATTTACATTCTTCACATACGCCTCGTAGAGCGCGAGATGCACCTTGATTTGTTTTTCTGAAAGCCCTGTCAGGGTGGGTAAATTAAACTTTTTTGCAGTGTAAGTCATGGAGCCAATTTAACATATTTACTTCGCGCATGGAACATTTCTAGACACCTAATGGCGCCTAGACTTCAGAGGGAAAACTGTTAAATAACACCCGCTTTCTTAAGCGCAGCAAAAGCACCATTCTTCTTAATAGTCTTAAGTCCTTTGACTGAGACGTCGACTATGACTGTCTTATTGAGTTCGGGCACGAATATACGGCGCTTCTGGAGGTTGGCCTTGCGGCGGACCTTCCCGGTCGGGTTGTACTGCGTCGCGCGGGTACGGTTAGAGTAGCGCCCGCCGATTTGGGTGCTTTTGCCAGTGATTTCGCAGGCTCGTGCCATAGTCGTCGCATGGTAGCATAGGATACTAAACCCGCAAATATGCTCGCAGCTATCCTTTCCCTCGTCATACTTATCCTCTCAATCATCGCTCACGAGGTGGCGCACGGCTATGCCGCCGACTCGCTCGGCGACCCGACAGCAAGGCTCGCGGGACGGCTTACGCTTAATCCGATTCCGCACATCGACCTTATGGGTTCGATTATCATTCCGGCGCTGCTCATTTTCACCCAGTCCCCAATCCTCTTCGGCTGGGCGAAGCCGGTACCGTACAATCCCTACAACTTACGAGACCAGCGCTGGGGTGAGGCCATCGTCGCTGTGGCGGGCTCCGCGACCAATCTACTGCTCGCGCTCATATTCGGGCTCATCGTGCGATTCGGGTTATCAATTGGGTTTACTCCGAGCGCCCTGTCGTTTGCTGCGACAATCGCATTTATTAATCTCTTCCTCGGACTCTTTAACCTCATTCCATTCCCTCCGCTCGACGGCTTTACCGCGCTGCGTGCTGCGCTCCCGTGGCATCTCGCCTCCGGCTTGAACCGATTCGAGCAGCGTGTACGCACGGCTGGGCCGGTCGCCCTGATTCTCTTCCTCCTAGTCTTCTCCTACATCTTCGCTGGGCCATTTTTCGCCTTCGTAGCGTGGCTTTTTGGACTCCTTACGGGCAGCAGTATATAGTGTAGCTATGGACTTCAATAAAATACCCAAACAGTTTTGTGAGAACGTGGTTGCAGGGCATTCGGAGGAAAATTTCGTGCTATTGATGAACGTCGGCGAGAATGCGACAGCGTATGCGCTCACGCCTCAGCATATGAAGCGTCTCGTGCAGAGTCTCTCGCACCAGGTAGAAGAATACGAAAAGAAGTTTGGCCCTATTAACGCGAAGTGGTCACCCGGCATCGAGAGCCCGCTCCAATCAAAAGATATCAAGGGTAGTGGGGCATAAGCAGGAGGTGCGACTGGTATACTACAGTGGATGGAATACCAAGTTCCGCAGTTCATCGAAGTTGAGGATAAGCTCATTGGGCCGCTCACCTTTAAGCAGTTCGTCTATCTTGCAGGAGCGGCCGGTCTCTCTGTCGTCTTCTTCGTCTATTTGCCGATTATTTTCTCCCTTTTGCTCTCTGGGTTGATAGTCGCGCTTGCCGTGGCGCTTTCATTTTATAAGGTGAACGGAAAATCGTTTATCGACGTGCTTGAGGCCGGCTTCAATTACTACACTGGTGCTCGATTCTTCCTCTGGAAACATAAAGACCCGACGATGCAGCAGCAGAGCGCAACCGCGGCGGCGGCACAGGCGGCCGAGGATGCTGCTCGGCCCATTAAAGCGACGCCGCGGCTCACGAGCGGTAAGCTTTCCGAGCTCGCCTGGTCACTCGATGTGAAACGTCCTGATTCTGACATCGATATGGACGACAAATAATATGGCAGCTGTCACAACAAAAACCGCCGGTGCGACACAACAGTTCGTTCCGGTTAAAGAAATTCGGAACGGCACCATTGTTTTAAAAGATGGGGGATATCGCGGCGTACTCATCTGTTCGTCCATCAACTTTGGACTCAAATCCGCCGACGAACAACACGCCATCACGCTTGGTTTCCAGAATTTTCTCAACACGCTCGACTTTTCCATTCAGATTGTTATCAATTCACGCCGGATGGACTTGCGCCCATACCTCGCGCTCCTTGATGAGAAGGGCCCTGAGCAAAAGACCGAGTTGATGAAAATCCAGTTGCGCGAATATATAGAATTCGTCCGCTCCTTCGCCGACCAAGCAAACATAATGACAAAATCGTTTTATATCGTTGTCCCGTACTCTTCCCACGTCTCTGCCGCAAGCACAATGAGCTTTCTTAAGCGCGAGAACTCGGCTGTGAAGAACGCGCAGGCCGAGACGAGCTTCGAGCAGGATCGCGTGCAACTCGAGCAGCGAATGGGGCTCGTCGTCGAGGGGCTGGCTGGCACCGGCGTACGTGCGGTCCCGCTCGGTACTGAAGAAGTCATCGAGTTGCTCTACCGCTCATTTAACCCAGGCGAGCTCGAGAATCCGATTCGTCTCGATAAATAAAAATACCATGGCCCTCCTTGATTTCCTCAATCGCAAAAAAGAAGAAACTCCAACGCCCGTATCGGTGCTGCCAAAGGGCGTATACAAGCAGAGCACGCTCGACCTCGTCGACACTATCGCGCCGACCGCGCTAAAGATTGGTTCGCGCGAGGTCGAGCTTGGAGAGAAGTTTGTCCGCGCGTTTTATACCATCTCGTATCCAAGATTCCTGACCGATAGCTGGTTTGCTCCCGTTATTAATCTGGACAAGGTCCTTGATGTTTCAATTTTCATTCACCCTATCGAGACTGAACAGGCGCTCCGCGGCTTCCAAAAGAAAGTCGCCGAGGTACAGAGCCAAATTAACGAACGCGAAACGAAAGGTCTTGTCCGGGACCCGCTCCTTGATACCGCTTTTCAAGATTTGGAAAGTCTGCGCGACAATCTCCAGCAAGCACAGGAAAAACTTTTTGACGTTGGGCTGTATCTTGCGCTCTATGGCGATTCTAAAGAGGAGATCGATAAGACCGAAGGCGACATCCGCGGCATTCTCGACGCCAAACTTGTTTATACCAAGCCGGCGCTTTTTCAACAGGAACAAGGGTTCCGCGCATGTCTGCCACTCGGCACTGACGAGCTCTCGGTTAATTCCAAACTAAACTCTGCACCACTCTCTTCAATCTTTCCGTTTGTTTCCTTCGACCTTACGAGCGACCGCGGCATCCTCTACGGCATCAACCGACACAATTCTTCACTCATTCTCTTCGACCGCTTCACGCTCGAAAACTACAATTCAGTCGTTTTCGCGAAATCCGGCTCCGGTAAGAGTTATGCGACGAAGCTCGAAATTATTCGTACCCTTATGTTTGGCACTGACGTCATCGTCATCGACCCTGAACGCGAATATGAGCAGCTCGCAGAGTCGACCGGTGGCCGCTCATTCAACATCTCCCTCTCTTCTGAGCATCACATCAATCCGTTCGACCTACCGCCCGTCAAAGAAGATGAAGATCCGAAGGATATTTTGCGCTCCAACATCATTAACCTGGTCGGGTTGTTCCGCATCATGCTCGCCGGACTCTCTCCAGAGGAGGACGCCATCATTGATCGAGCCATCAGCGAGACGTATGCGCTCAAGGACATCACCGGCGAAACCGATTTCACTGGAGCGGAACCGCCACTGCTTTCCGACTTCGAGCAGGTGCTCTCCGGCATGGAGGGGAGCGAGTCCTTGGTCGAGCGCCTTTCCAAATACACCCGGGGTACCTGGTCTGAATTTCTTAACCAGCCGACGAACATCGACATCAAGCAGCAGTTTGCCGTCTTCTCCGTGCGCGATATGGAGGACGAGCTGAAGCCGGTCGCGATGTACATCCTTACGCACTATATCTGGAACGAGGTGCGCCACGACATCAAGAAACGCCTTCTGATTATCGACGAGGCGTGGTGGATGATGAAGAGCGAAGACACTGCCTCTTTCCTCTATTCACTCGCCAAGCGCGGCCGCAAATACTATCTGGGAGTCTGCACCATCACCCAAGACGTCGAGGACTTCTTAAAGAGCCCGTATGGCCGACCAATTCTCACGAACTCCAGCTTGCAGCTCTTGCTCAAACAATCCTCAACAACAATTGATGTCCTTCAGCAAACCTTTAATCTCACCGACGAAGAGAAATACCTCTTGCTTGAAGCCGGAGTAGGGGAGGGACTCTTCTTCGCAGGAATGAAACACGTCGCCATTAAGATTGTCGCGAGCTACACCGAAGACCAAATCATCACCTCCGACCCGTCACAGCTCCTCGCTATAAAACACGAGAAGGAGCGCTATGCCGCCGAGAAAAAATAGCGCGCCGCCGCCGGTGATGACCTGGAGCAAGGCGGCTCCTACGCTTGTCATCGCTGGAGTTTTTGATGCATTGCGTGCTTTTTTTGAATTCTTCTTTTTCTTTGGGCCGGCGCTCGCGGCTGTCGCTTGTACTGCGGCAATAAATAGCAAACTTGGCATAAGTGTTGCGGGTATAGCGGGGAAAGTAACGGCGACTTTGTGCGCTGGGGCGGCTGGAATACTCGGTTTCTTAGGGGTTGGCCCGATTGAGACGTTTGGTCTTCTGATGGCGGACGCCATGGGCCTTATCGGTTTTCTAGCCCTTATGCTCTGGGTTCTCATGAGCAACTCGCGGATACTAAAGACCGCCGCGACAGCGCCGTTTCAGTTTGTCGGAGCGTTTATAGCTGGGGAAATTCCATTTCTCGGAGCTCTTCCTTTCTTTACGGTTGTTCTGTGGAAGCTGTACCGGGCCCAGATAAAAAGTGAGAAGGCTGCGTTTAAAAAATGGGAGCAGGCGAACGCGGCTGCACAACTACAAGAGCGTAATCAGCAGGCCGCGCAGGTGATGCAAATTCGGACGATGCAACAAGAACAGCAGGAAGAATTTGTCGAACAAGAAGCGGCAAACGATGCAGAGTACGAAGAAGAGGAGCAGACCGAGAAGGAGTTGCAAGCGCAGCGCGAACAGGAAGCGGTGGCATCTGCTACTCAATTTGAAACAATCAGCGACGCGCTGTCGGAGCTGAATGGGAAACAAAATCGCACGGCGGATGAGAATCGAAAGTTGGTACGCGCAAGACAGATTATGCTAAGTGTTTCTATCGACCCCAACGAACGAGACCCGGTACTCCGCGCGGCCTACGAACGCGCGCGCCAAGGACAAAAGGTTGCTGATGGCACCGAGGCGACCGTTGGCGGTTTTGTATTTAATGATTTACGAGTACTGCGTGCTCCAACCGCGGTAAAAACACAAGCAGCGGCAAAGAACGATCCGTATCGTGAATCCCCTGAAGCGCTGGATAAGGCCGCCTAGCCGCCACACAGAGGCTATATACTAGGAGTATGCGTTTTGCCTTTGCTGCCGCACTCGGCGTCGCACTCCTGTTGCCGCTTACGGCGGGAGCGCAGTCCATCACCTCCATCCTGAGTAATATCAATGGCGACACCTTTGCGATGTCGGTGAACCCCACAAATCCTGCGCCTTATAGCCAAGTGACGGTCTCTCTATCGTCGGACTCTCTTGATTTGGATAATGGGACTTTGAGCGTCTCTGCGGGCGGTAAACAAATATATGCCGGTTCGGCAAACAGCTTCTCGGTTCAGCTTGGTGGAGCGGGGGTGGTAACGACCCTGCACGCGACCCTCACCATCGGAGGTACGACCTATAACCAAACGCTTTCTATCCAACCGGAAGACGTTGTACTTATCCCCGAACCAATCTCTTCAGCCCCGCCACTCTACCCAGGGAAGCCTTCGGTCCCGCTCAATGGCAATGTGCGCGTCGTCGCTATCGCGAACCTCAAAAACGCTAATGGGAGCGGTTCGAACCCGAACACCTATTCATATGTGTGGACGGTTGACGGTGTGCAGCAGATTGATGGTTCCGGTATTGGCAAATCGAGCATTATTGTCCCTTCGCCGCTCGAGTATCGCGAGAGCGATATCTCGGTCGTCGTGACTGATGCGGGCGGGAACGTGACCACTAGCGCGGACTTGACCCTCACCGCCGTCGATCCTTCGGTGCGCATCTATGAAAACGATCCACTCTTAGGTATCCGCTACGACCACGCGCTCTCTGGCAGCTACAGCATTAGTGGCGCGGAGGCGACGCTCTATGCTGCGCCATTCTCGCTACCGGTAAGCAATGGAGTGCCGGTGGTGCAGTGGTTCCTCAACGGCACAGCCGTGCAGACCGGTAATTCCGTGACACTCCGCCCCGCCGGAAGCGGGCAGGGCACTGCCGCTCTCTCACTGACCGCCTCAGGAGATAGCCCGTCGAGCGCGAGCGCGAATCTCTCTCTTATCTTCGGGGCACACCCAAGCACTAACCTCTTCGGTCTATGAAAAAAACACTTTTAATTCTTAGTCTCGTTTTTGTTGTAGGTGTAGCTCCCGTCGCGCATGCGCAGAACGTCACCTGTACCCTCGGCGGAACGGACTGTCCAACGGGAGATACCTGTCAGTCCGATGGGCAGGGCGGAACGTCCTGCGTGTTGACCCAACCGGGGAGCAACACTGCAAATACCGGCGCACAGACCACTCCCACCTCCACCTGCGTCGCCAACCCACAGATTCCTGGTCAGTGCTATGACACAAGCACGACTCTGCCTTGTACTTGTCCTTCAACAACTGGGGCAACAACTGCCGGTGTGACTGCGGGCTCCAACGGATTCGTCCCTCTCACCAATATCCCCGGTCTAACTAACGCACAACCGACGCAGACCGGGCTCGCCGGCTTTCTCAATAATCTCTATAAATACCTCATCGGCATTGCTGCTGTTTTGGCCGTTATAGAAATAATTTGGGGCGGGCTGCAGATATCAACGCAGGATTCGGTGAGTAAGAAAGGGGAGGGGAAAGAGCGTATTCAACAGGCACTCCTCGGTCTTGTGCTCGTTCTTGCACCGGTCCTCGTCTTCACGATTATCAATCCCAGTATCTTGAACCTTTCATTAAATCTTCCCCCAATTCAACAAGTCGCCCCCTCAACATCACTGATTCAAAATAATTCTGGAACACCTTGTACAAGTGGCTGCAACACGGGAGTAACGGGCGCGGGCCTTATAAATCCTGGTGGTACAGAGGAGGGACTCTTCGCATGCAATGGAACAAACTGTACGGCGGCGACACAATCTTGTAGCGGCCAAACTGCTTCAGTCGCAGCCAGTGGCTCGTATTATAGTGGAACGATTGTCTGCACCTCTTCCTCGGGAGTTATTGATCAGAATGGTGCGACCGGCCAAACTGGAGGAAATAAGGATGCAACGGGATGCAAGGCTGGTGACAATATGGCGGTGAACTGCGCGCTCTATAATGATGGCGCGCGTGACTAATATTATTTTATGCGTCGCATACTCATCACACTCGCAGTCGTCATAGTTCTCGTCGGGGTGGGGGTGACTGCCTACTTTTATTTCGCCGGTAGGACGGCGACGGTTATCATTGGCCAGCCGAATACGACAAATACTCTACCTACCTCGGGCGACACGACGCAGACGACTCAAACGCCTTCAGTGGCCACAGGCACTCCTGTGGCGGTTTCGGCACGGCTCGTGCAGATAACAACCGGGCCAGTCGTGCCAGGCGAAGTGGTCGTGGACAACCCGGCGCCGAACGCGAGCTCCTCTGCAGATGAAACCGTGAGCTACATCGAGCGCGAAAGTGGGAACGTCTATTCCTACTCGCAGCACACCGGTACGCTCACGCGGACCAGTAATCGAACGGTACCAGGTATCCAGGAGGCGAGTTGGCTGCCTGATGCCTCACTCGCCTTTGTGCGCTATCTTTCGGGGTCTGATTTCTCCACTATTAATACGTATGCCCTCCCGGCGAGCGGGAGCGATGACAGCGGCTTCTTCTTGCCCCAAGACATTGCTGACATCGCTGTCTCATCGACCAGTATTCTCACGCTCGCCTCTGGGGTGAATGGCTCGGTGGCTTCAGTTTCCCATACTGACGGAACGCACTCTTCTGAAGTATTCGCGACACCTCTCTCGACCCTCAACGTTTCTTTTGCCGGAAAGAATGAATATCTCGCCTATACGAAGCCCTCCGCTACACTTCCAGGAGCAGCATTCCTCGTCGATAGTAAAGGGAATTTCTCTCGCGTCGCTGGCCCGCTCAATGGTCTGGTCGCGAAAGCTAGCCCATCGGGAAAGTGGGTTCTTGTGAGCTATACCAGCGGCGGTACACTCGAGATGAATCTGGTCGACGTTGCTACTGGCGAAGTACTTACGCTTCCAGTCGCCACTATCGCCGACAAATGCGTGTGGACGGCCGATGAGTCGGCCATTTATTGCGGGGTTCCACAGAACCCTCCCACAAACGCCAATTACCCTGATGATTGGTATCAAGGCGCCGTTTCATTTTCAGACCAGATATGGAAGATCCAAGTGGCTGGCCGCTATGCACAGCTTGTTCTCGACTTCTCCAAGACAAACAATGTGTCGGTTGATGTTGAAGCGCCCGCTATCGACCCTTTGCAGACCACTTTGGTGTTCGTGAATAAAGACGATGGTTCACTATGGAGTTACTCGCTCTAATATCTTTATTCTCTCTTGTGCTTCTCTGGCGAGCGTACGACGTACGTGCCACTCTTGTGCCGAGCCAGCGAGGTTGGTAGTGATGAAATACAGAGCGACAGCGCCGGAGGTTGTGTAGGAAATCGTCCCAATAAGAAAAGGGAAGACGTATTTCAATTGCATTCCCATTACTCTCTGGAAGTCATTTTGCATTCCTTTCTCGTTCGACGGCTTCATCGTCCCTGAGAGTGCGAGGTGCGCCTGGAGAAATTGTGAGAACCCGGCCAGAATAGCGAGAACAAGGCTTTTCCCGGAGACCGAGATGATGCCGAGGAAAAGGAGTGAGGCTGCATGGGGAATTGGCGTAAAGGAGTAGAGGAGGGTGGTGTTGATGTGTGAGAACGGTTCATAGCGGAACACCCAATACAGAGCAAGAAGGACTGGAAGTTGTATAAGAACGGTGAGGATGCTGGCGAACGGGTTTACTTTTTCCTCTTTGTAGAGCGCAAGTGTTTCAAGCGCTTCTTTTTCCTTATCGCCTTTATGCTTTTCTTTCAGTGCTTTTATTTTGGGCTCCAATGTTTTCATCGCGCGTTGAGTGCGCGCCGCCGAAAGCGAGAAGGGGAGGAGGATAAGTCGGATGGCAATGGTGACCAGGATGACTGCAATGCCCACGTCGTTGCCGGGGATAATAGCAACAAGCGCTACGAGAGCGTTATAAATCGGATTATAGAAAACGGCGTGGAAGAGGGCGGATATCACGGAGGTATTGTACGCTATTACGGGATTTTAGAAAGAAGCATGCCAATCTCTGCTGATACATCCTTATGAGTCATCTGGGCTACGGATGCTTTAGGGAAGAAAACGACTGCGAACGAGGGAAGTGACAGGGTCCGAAGCGCTTCGACTATTCGACGTTTTATCCGATGTCTCGTGACCGAGAGGCGAGCGACCTTTTTAGGCACAACAACTCCATACCCAACCCCTTCTTTAGAGAAAACTGCGGAAAAAGAGGTTGATGATACACGACGACCCCTTGTAAGGACGCTTGGGAACGCACTCCGAGAGAGTCTTTTCGCGCGTGGGAGCACAGAAGCTAGACGCTGAGGCGAGAACGTCCAATACGGCGTCTACCGCGAATGATTTTCCGGCCAGAAGAGGTTGCAGTACGTGAACGAAAGCCGTGCGTCTTCGCGCGCTTACGCTTTTTTGGTTGATAGGTTCGCTTGGTCATACGATAAAATCAAAATTATGTTGTACACACGATACTAACAGGTTCTCCCCTAAACGTCACTAGTGCGCTTGTTTCTCGATAAGAGTATACTCCACACTATTATGGATAAGTGGAATCCGCGTGAACTTTGGGAGTATGTACTAACACAGGTCGAGTTGTCCATTTCAGCAGCAAATTTCAATACATGGTTCCGGAGTAGTTTTATTGTGAAGATAGATGAAGATGGAGTGATTTTCATCGGAGTCCCCAGCCAGTTTTTCAAGGATTGGTACCTAAAAAAGTTCCATACACTCTTATTAAAGATAGTCCGTGGCGTTTCGTATGAATTTCGCAACATCGAATACCTTATTTTGAAGGATGAGCGACGTAAAGAACCGAAGGAAATCAAAAATCCACGAGGAATGATCGAGTTACCGCTTGATGAGTTTTATATCAATAAGAGCGACAACTTGAATCCTCGTTACACATTCGATTCTTTTGTCATCGGCTCGTTCAATAATCTCGCGTACGCCGCGGCACAAGCAGTTCTCGACCGTCCGGGCCTTACCTATAACCCACTCTTTGTGTATGGCGAGACTGGGCGCGGTAAAACACATCTTATCCAAGCAATAGGAAATCAGTTTAAGAAACAGTATTTGGGCCGGAAAGTTTTTTACCTCACCTCGGAAAAATTCGTTGTTGATTACACCGATTCTGTTCAGGCGGGCACGGCAAACCGCTTTAAGGATAAATATCGTCACTACGATCTTCTCATTATGGATGATATTCAATTTCTTTCTAAGAAAGAGCGTAGTGAGGAGGAGCTTTTCCATCTCTTTAATGCGCTGCACGATACAAACAAACAAATTATATTCTCCTCTGATCGTCCACCGGTGGCCATTCCTGATATTACCGAGCGTTTAAAAGGCCGTTTGGCGAGTGGTATGACCATTGATATTGGCGAACCGGATCCACAAACGCGTATGACTATTGTTAAAAGGAAGGCCGCATCACATGGCGTAATGCTTTCTGATGAGGTGGTGGAGTATGTTGCGACGAGTATGAGTGGTTCTATACGCGAGTTGGAGGGTATGGTGAATAGTATTGTGTGTCACGCACAAGTGAAGGGGGTTGCCCCGGATATTATTGAAGTACGTCAATCTCTCCGCTCGTTTGTCCGTCCGCAAAAAAACATCTCAGTAAAGAATGTAGTCGATAAGGTTGCTGCATTTTACAATATTGATGAAGCGAGTATTTATGAAAAGACTCGCCGAAGGGAAGTGGTGCGTCCACGACAGGTAATTATGTATATTTTGAGGGAAGATTTCAGTATTTCTTATCCGACGATTGGTACGAAACTTGGTGGGCGTGATCATACAACCGTTATCCACTCCTGTGAGAAGATAAAGCGGGAAGTAATTGTGGATAGCGACTTAGCAAAAGAGATTCAAAATATTCGCACCCTACTTGTATGAGTTATCTTAGAACTTTATCAACAGTTTATAATTCAACTGTTTCTGGAAATACTCAGTTGGTATCTTTGTTTTTTGACTTCTCCCCACTATACACACCCCTAATAGGTATTGTATGAATATTTCAATAGAAAAAAAAGAATTCTCTGAGGCAGTGTATAAAGTCGCTCGTTTTGCAGAAAGGAAGAGCACAACACTTCCCATACTCTCTTCAATTCTTATCATTGCCAATAAAGAAGGTATAAAAATGCGTGCGACAAACCTTGAGACAGGTATTGATCTTAAGTTAAAAGGAAAATGTATTAGCGATGGTGTTGTTGCAATTCCAGCAACCATACTGCAACAAATTGCCGGCTCTATAAACCAAGAAGGTACTATCACCCTTGAACATACAGGGGATATTGTCTCCATCTCCAGTGGCACAAGTAAAAGTATTATAAAAACCGTCCCCTACGAAGATTTTCCTTCAATTCCATTCCCTGAAAATCCAAAAAATAGAATTGTGTTATCGGGCGTTCTCTTAAAAAACCTCTTCATTTCTATCGCCTCATGCGCATCTTCCTCCACAGTTCGACCAGAACTATCGAGTGTGTATATCTCTATCGAAGGTGGAGTACTCACCGCAGTTGCAACCGACTCATTCAGACTCGCTGAGAAGAAAATACCTCTCCCTAATAAAGGCACACAAGGAAAATTCCTTATTCCGGCGAAAAATACAATTGATATAGCCCAAACATTACCCGATGAAGAAGTTATATTATCTTTCGATGAACACCAATGTGCATTTATAACCCAACAGGAGATGTTGGTCTCCCGTCTCACTAATGCGGTATACCCCGATTACCGCCAAATAATACCTAAAGAGTCAATTGTTGAGGCGACTATTTTACGAAAAGACTTTGAATCAGCATTAAAAAGAACAACTATATTTTCAGACACATTCCAAAAAGTAAAAATAAGCTTTAACCCCAAAAAGAATACCTTCTCATTTTTTGCAAAAAATGCGGATATTGGCGAAGCATCAGAAACCGTAAACGCGAGTATATCCGGGAATCCTCTCGACCTCTCATTTAATCATCGATATCTTTCAGCGGTGCTCACACTCACTTCAACAGAAAGTATTTCTCTTCTTGCGGCGGGTATAGGGCGTCCTCTTATTATAAAAGGCGTTGGTGACACCTCACTTCTGTATCTTGTCTCCCCAATGAATCAGTAGGTTAAAGGGTTGTGCTTGTGGCGATGTTTGAAAGTGGAACCGGGAGCATAACGCCACCAGAGAAAAGGCCGGGATGAGACGCGTAGTACGCACTCACTCCATACTCCCAATAGGAGAATTGGGGGTCTTGTGAGGGGTCGGTTGGCGGTGGTCCTTGGGGGTCGTTTTTATTGGTCCAGTACAGTAGATCGTGCGGAACAATGTTTCCATTGGCGTCCGGTATTTGCCAATCTCCTTGGAGCATAGGAGGAACGGTTGTGGGAATAGGGTCCGGCTCACCAAAATATTCTTTGGGGTATTTAGTGAGCGCATACGCCATAACATCGTGCCACATCGGGGCGGCGATGAAGCCGGCAATAGTCTTACTCATCGGCGTGTTGTCGTTATTTCCCGCCCAGACGCCAATGGCGATTGAGGGAGTGTAGCCAATGACCCACGCATCACGAGTGTCGTCGGTGGTACCTGTTTTGACCGCTACATCATAACCGGGGAAGGAGAGAGGAGAATTCAGTGCATATTCAGGCACGCGCGCAGGCGCGTCCGAGAGCATTGCGGACATATCACGTGCAATATTTGTCGGTAAGACCTGTGTCGGTTGAGAATTGTATTGCTGAAGGATGTTTCCTTGCGCATCATCAACCTCAAGGATACCGGTCGGCGTATTAAGCACCCCATCATTTGCAAAAGCCGCGTACGCACCGGTTAGATCGAGGAGGCGGACTTCACCACCTCCGAGCACGAGGGTGAGCCCATACTGCGCGGCATCCCCAAGGGTGGTCAGACCAAATGATTTTGCGAGATTAACTGCATTTTGTATACCGACGAGATACAACACTTTAATGGCAGGGATATTTATCGACTGAGCTATGGCCGTCTCAAAAGTCATTGGGCCGCGGAAGGTGCCATCGAAGTCGGAGGGTGCATAGCAGGGAGGTTTGTCATCTGTGACGTCTGAAGGTTTGCACGCTGTGGAGAACTGAGTCGGCACATCAAAGACTACCGTATCGCGCGTGTACCCTTTTTCAAGAGCGAGAGAATATATAAAGGGCTTCATCGTTGAGCCCGGCTGGCGCAAAGCGAGTGTTGCGTTGTATTGGCCGTCGGTTGTGCTGCTAAAGAAATTATTCGAGCCCACCATAGCGAGAATTTCTCCAGTCGGAGGATCTATAGCGACAAGCGCAGCGTTCGAAGCATTGTAGTTTTTTAGGTTTTGAGCCGCATAGCTCGCTAGAATCGATTCAGCATGAGTTTCGAGATCAGCATCAAGTGTGGTCGTCACCTTCAGTCCCGAGAGAAGAGCATTTGGACCATAGGTTTGCTCAAGCTGGCTGAGGATATAGAACACAAAGTGTGGCGCGATAATTGAGTTTTGGCTGGCGGGAGCAAACGTCACCACTTCGCTTTGTGCGCTTGCGTAGGTGGCGTCGTCAATAAAACCGAGCGAGTGCATTTTTTGCAGAACAAGATTTTTGCGCGCATTCAACTCGTCGAGGTGGGTGCCATATGGCGAGTAATATGATGGCGCTTGTATCATTGCCGCGAGATAGGCCGATTCTGCAGGTGTGAGGTCTTTCGCCGTCTTTCCGAAATACGCTTCTGAAGCGGCTTCGACGCCGTACAGAGTACCTCCGAAAGGGATATTGTTGAGATAGACCTCGAGGATTTGGTTTTTTGTATAGACTTGCTCAAGCTTGATTGCGAGCATCCATTCATGAAGCTTGCGTACAATACTCTTTTCATTCGTGAGCAAGGTATTTTTCACCACCTGTTGTGTTATCGTCGAACCACCCTGGGAGAACGAGCCGCCAAGCACATCTGCAATCATTGCGCGGATAATGGAGGTAAAGCGGATGCCACCATGCTCATAAAAAGTAGAGTCCTCAATCGCGATCGCCGCGTTTATCATGTTTGGCGATACGTCCGCGATAGGCACTATCTCGCGCTTGGCGTCTCGGTTGTAGTCATAGAGCAGCACTTGGCCAGTGCGGTCATAAATCTTAGTCGATTGGTCCTGCTGCCTGGAGGTGAATGAGCTTATGTCCGGCACGGGACTAAGCGCCACGTAGAACAGAATCCCTCCAACAGCAAAAAAACCAAGACCAATAAGAGCAAGGATGCAGGCGAGGATGGTATGCCGTCGCGAAGAGTGCATGGCGTGTATGCTACCACGCATTTTCGGCGAAGAACTCACTAAAACATTTCCTCTTCGACAGCTTCCTCTTCTTCAGACTCCTCATCTTCATCATCGTTGAGGGAGAATGCCTCTATATCGTCGTCCATATACGTCATACGATGTATATGTAACAAAAATTTCCACTCCCGCAAGCACTTTTCCTCTCTACTGTGGATTACGGCTGCGCGCGAGCGCAGTAATGCCGATACCAATAGCGTCTAGCTCATCATCCAAACGCTTCTTTTTGGGTAGTGCAATGAGCATTGGAATCATTCGAGCCATTGCCTTCTTATCAGCCCCGCCGTGGCCCGTTACCGCGCTTTTTATCTGCTGGGGGGAGTATTCCATCACCGGTAGAGATGCGATGCCCGCGGCCGCGAGTATGGCGCCTCGCGCTTCTGCGACGCCGAACGCCGTTTTCTTATTAATACTAAAAAAAAGAGTCTCGATGGCAACGGCGTCGGGAGTGTATTTCACTATAGCCTCAGTAACTGCGCGCGATACGTGCGAAAGACGCTCAGACCCAGACCCTTTTTCTGGTTCTACACAATCGCTCCAAACTAATACAGGCCTCGACGCATTGCCCTCTACCACTGCGATACCGAGCCGGTCATAGCCCGGGTCAATCGCCAGTATTCTCATAGCCGCGTGCGTTTGTGAACACTTGTTGAACATCATCATACGCATCGAGTGCATCCAGAATATTTTGAAGGCGCGTTTCATCATCGCCAGCTACTTCGAGCAGCGGCTCGTTCGGCGTATATGCTCCCGCTTGTTTTGTAAAAGCCCAGCTCGCTGCGCCTGGTGTGGCAACTTCGACTCCTTGAAGCGAGAGGAGATGTTTCAAATCTTGTGTTGTGCGGTTTTTATTATCGGTGAGCGCGTCGATGAGCATTGCGACTCCACCTGGCCCGTATGCCTCATAGACGATTTGCTCAAGCTCTCCGGAGTCTTTTGAAATACCTTTCGCTACGGCACGCTCAATATTTTCTTTTGGCATATTCGCGGCTTTGGCGCGCGCGATAGCCGCCGCGAGTGCGGGGGAGCCAGTGCTGCCACCCGCTTTCTTAGACTCAAGCGCGATAAGTCGGGCGAAACGTGCGAACACACGCGACTTCGCCGCGTCAGTCGCACCTTTCTGCCGCTGAATTTGCGACCATTTATTATGTCCCGACATAGTTTAAAAAAGATTAGTCTCTCCCTGTAAATACGCACGGCCCTTTTGGGTCAGAATGCGGCCGCGACTCGAGCGTTCGAGGAAGCCAAGACGAAGCAAATATGGTTCATATACATTCTCGACGGTATCCGGATCTTCGTGGAGTCCCGCTGCAAGGGCGCGCACGCCCGCAGGCCCACCGCGGAAGCTCGTGAGGAGCGTCTCGAGGTAGCGGCGATCGTCTTTCGTGAGCCCATACGCGTCAATACCGAAGAGTACGCAAGCTTCGTCAACGAGTTCTGCAGAGAGTTTACGTTCATGTACCTCGGAGAAGTCGCGAATGCGCTTCAGGAGCGCATTCGCGACGCGCGGTGTCGCTCGGCTTCGTGCGGCCACGCGTGTGATGACCTCCTCGGGTGCTTTCAGGTCAAGGAGAAGCGCTGAGCGGCGGATAATGTCGCGCAAGTCTTCTTCGTTGTAGAAATCCAACTGGTAGATGCCGCCACCAAAACGTGAGCGCAGGGGACCAGAAATCTCCGCAACGCGCGTGGTCGCGCCGATGAGAGTGAAAGGAGGGAGCGCGAGCTCCACCGTGCGCGCGGAAGGACCTTTACCCAAAACGAGGTCGAGATGGCCCGACTCAAGAGCGGGGTAGAGAAGCTCTTCAATCTTGCGCGAGAGGCGATGAATTTCGTCGATAAAAAGAATCGTGTTCGGTTCGAGATTTGTGAGTATTGCCGCGAGGTCGCCGGCTCGCTCGATAGCAACGCCGGAGGTCGTCTTCAAGGGTGCCTCAAGGCCTGTGGCGACGAGGTTCGCGAGGGTCGTTTTGCCGACCCCCGGTGGACCATAGAAAAGAATATGTTCCGGCATTCCACCGCGCTTCTTTGCGGCGTCGATAGCGATGCGTACGTTCGCCTTCACCTGCTTTTGTCCGACGTATTCGTCCCACTTAGACGGGCGCAGGGCCGCGTCGAGGGAGGCGGGGAGAACAGCGGCGTCTTTCGAGGGACTTGACATAAAAATTATATGATGCTAACATTGTATCATAATTTTGATCCTGTTCATACTCCTCTAGGCAAGGCTTGACGGCTTAAGGCGTTTCCCCAAGGACCTCCTGGTCCGTTACTTCGGTAATGGCCGCTGGGCGACTCCTCAGGTGTCTCGTGTTACCGCATTTATGCGGGTTTGCCTTGAGGATTATGTACGGGAAGAAAGGTTAAATGAAAACACGAGCTCCGGCTCGTGTTTTCATTTTCTATACAATCAGATACCCTGGCTTGCACTAAATGGGGCATACCCTAGAATTGAGGTATTAACGGGTAAGACACATAAAAAATATGGACAATCCAGCCGCCCCAGTAACTCCTCCGCCTCCTGCATCTTCACCAAGCTCTGCAGCCAACAACCACACGGTTATGGCAGTGCTCGCCTATATCGGCATTCTCGTTATCATCCCGTATTTGATGGCCAAGGATGTTCCTTTTGTGAAGTTCCATATTAAGCAAGGCGTCGTGCTCGCGATTATAGAAATAATTCTATGGTTGATTTCCGGAATGTTCTGGGGACTCTGGTTCATTATTCAACTGATTCAGCTCGTGCTACTTATCCTCTCCATCATTGGCATCGTGAACGTCGTTCAAAATAAGGAGAAAGAACTTCCGATTGTCGGCTCACTGGCAAAACATATAAAAATCTAAGCCACCACCCTTTGGGTATAGAAAATTATTTCGGCAGGTCGATAGAGGAAGCGACTTCGGAGAGAGTGGTGATACCAGCGAGCGCTTTTATGATGCCGTCCTGCGCCATAGTCGGATAGCCGTCTTTTGTGGTGTATGGCCGAATGTCATTCTCGGGCGGGTTATCACGGAGGAAGTGTGCGAGCTCGTCGTTCATAAAAATAGCTTCATAGAGGCCGACGCGGCCTTTGTAGCCCGTGTCCTTATCGTTTGCCGGTACCGGTTCCCAGACCGTTTCAATCTTCGCGGGAATCAATGACTTATCGGTCAGTGTTTCAAATACTTTTCCTATCATCACCTTCTCCTCATCGGTGAGGGGGCGCTCCTTCTTCTTGTTCGGGTCGAGGCGGCGCAGGAGGCGTTGTGCCATCGAGACGCTAATCGCAGACCCGAATGATTTCGGGTCTGCACCGAGGTCTGCGAGGCGCGGGAAGGTACCAGCGGCATCATTGGTGTGAAGCGTCGAGAGCACAAAGTGTCCGGTAAGGGCGGCCTGGATAGCGATGTCGGCAGTTTCGCCGTCGCGGATTTCGCCGACCATGATGATGTCAGGGTCTTGGCGAACGATAGAACGCAAGCCCTCGGCGAAGGTGTACTTCTTTCCATCGACCTGTGTCTGCACGATACCCTCCAAGTGATATTCGATAGGGTCTTCTACGGTAATCACCTTTATCTCCGGTCGCTTCAACTCGCGCAGGAATGAATACAGTGTCGTTGTCTTGCCGCTGCCAGTGGGGCCCGTCGTGAGAAGCATTCCATTCGGCCTCCTGACCTCCGCTTCAAGGCGAGCGAGGAGTTTTGGTTGGATACCAAGCTCGGTGTACGAGACGAGCGTTGCGGCTGGGTCGAGGACGCGTAGCACAATCGCTTCCCCGAAAGCGCCGGGGATGAATGAAGCACGAATTTCTATCTGCGTGTCATCCTTTACGATGCTGAAGCGACCATCCTGGGCGCGATTGGTGATGTTAATCTTCACGCCCGAGAGGAGCTTAATTCGAGAATTAAGCTGGTGATACGTGCCGGGGTCGAAGAGGTAGGCGTCGGTTAGGATACCGTCGACGCGTAGACGCATAAGCGTGTCCTTCTCTCGTGGTTCGAGGTGGATGTCGGAGGCGCGGAGGCCGAAGGCAGCGGCGAGAATAACTTCGAATATATGAGAGACGCGGTCGAGCGATTTGTCTCCGGTTGCGACCTTCAGCAATTGCCCGAGCATGTCGAGCGTTGCGTTTTCTTTCGTCATCTTATCGAGCATCTCTGGGTCGAAGGTGAAGACGCCCGCACGCGACTTCTTTGCGAGCGAGAGGTCGGCATACCGCGACAAGGCCTTCTCAAGGCTTTTTTCAGAAATAAGGAATTTCTTTATGGTAAATCCGCGCTTCTCAAGCTCATCGATCAGCTTCGTATAGGCGGGGTTGTTGGGGTTGTGGATAGCAAGCGACACAACCTTTGACACCTTCTCAAAGGCTACCGCCTCGGCGGTACGCGCCTGCTCTTCGGGAATCGTCCGCAACGCGTCGCCGTCAATATCGTGGGAAGAGAGATTGACATACGTCATCCCGTATTTATCGGAGAGGATGCGCGCAACGTCCTCTTCTTCGCGTTCACGTACCTCGGCAATCTTCGAGGTCTCGTTTGTTGTATCAAACGGTAAATCCATAGGCACCATAATACCATTCACGTGCGCTCGACAGGGTGGGCACTTGACAAATAACAACAAATGGTAGTATAATAAACACCAGATAACCAACCTGAGGAAAGGTCATGAAAATTGTGCGCTTGTTTGCAGTTCTTTTCATCGGCGTTTGCGCCGGCTGCGTCGCCCCACCAGTCCGTTATGTGACGGTACCGGCACAGCCGATTCAAACATCCCCCGCAACAGCGGCTACCACGAAACCTGAATGCGTTCACTTCAACGGCCAGCGCTTCTGTGAGGATGGTTCAAAATTATCTGAACCAGTAGAGGCGGCGCATTCTGAAACTGCAGTTACGCCGCAAGCGGCGCCCGCCTCCTCCCAAGTCCGGCAGATCTCGCCCCCGCGGGTGGTATACCTACCAGCCTGTCCGCTCGGTACGTATCCAACCTACGATTACTACGGCCGTCGTCTATGTGTCGTCTATCGAGTAGTATACGGACCGCCAGTCTATTACGGATACGGACCATGGGTGGGTCTAAGAATCTGTTTCGGCTGCGGCAGGTGGCATCGCTGAGAGCGTTTTCACAACTTCGCGCGCCTGTCTCGAAAGACAGGCGCGCTTTCATATTCGGCGGTACAATTAGGATAATGGAGAAGACCGTTACTACCTTGGCAGAATTCGAGCAGGAAGCAAAACGCTTTGCTTCCACGCTCACACCTAACCCAAAAGGCGCAACACTTACCACGCTCTCAGGAGAGCTCGGTGCGGGAAAGACGGCTTTTACCAAAACAGTCGCGCGTACCTTTGGCGTCGAAGATATCGTAACGAGCCCGACGTTCGTTCTTGAAAAAATATATCCGCTTCAAAAACAGCCTTTCAAAAATCTTATTCATATTGATGCGTATCGCCTTGAAAAGGGAAGCGACCTCGCGCTGCTGGAGCTGGACACTCTCATGAAAGATTCCGACAATCTTATTTTGCTTGAGTGGCCTGAGCGTGTAGCCGACGCCCTTCCTGTCGCGACATCTACGATATCGTTTATCGTTAATCCAGATGGCTCCCGTATTATTTCTTATGGTTAAAAAACTTTCCACCAAGAAGCGTATTGTGCTTCTCGATTCCCACGCGATTATTCACCGCGCCTATCACGCGCTCTTCGCAGCTGAGCTCACGGGCCCGAGCGGGATGCCGACTGGTGCGCTCTATGGGCTCGTTGCAATGTTGTTAAAAATAATTACCGACCTGAAGCCGGACTACATTGCTGCATGCTTCGACCTGCCGGGGCCGACCGTGCGTCACGAGGTATACGCCGACTATAAAGGTACTCGCGCAAAGCTCGACGACGCTCTCTCTCAACAGATTAATGAATCGCGCAAGGTATTCGAGGCATTTTCCATTCCACTCTACGAGCGGGCAGGGTTCGAAGCTGATGATTTGCTCGGCACCATCGCATATGAGCTAAAGAGCGAGAAGGAAATCGACGTCGTCATTGCTTCGGGCGATATGGACACGCTTCAGTTAGTCGACGATGAGCGCGTACGCGTATACACCCTCAAAAAAGGTATTAACGACACGATTCTCTATGATGAAAAAGCGGTCATAGAGCGTTTTGGATTCTTGCCCGCGCTTATTCCTGATTGGAAGGGGCTGCGCGGTGACCCATCTGACAATATAAAAGGCGTGAAAGGCATCGGCGAGAAGACGGCGACCGATCTCATTACGAATTTCGGTACGATTGAAAAAATATATGCCGCGCTTAAGAAAGGAGATGCAGCATTTATCAAAAAGGGCATTAAGCCGCGTATCGTCGGCCTCCTGAAGGAACACGAAGAGGATGCACGATTCTCGAAGTCGCTCGCAACAATCCGTCTCGACGCCCCTATCGCGTTCAGCCTGCCCGAGAAGATATGGAGTGAGACGGTAGAACCGCAAAAAGTGCTTGCGATGTGCGACGCATTCGGGTTTAGAACGTTGCGAGAGCGGGTTCGCAATACCCTCGCAAAACTAGACCCCTCCGGCGACTTTTCCGATCCAAACGAAACAGTGGAGATGATGCCGGAAGCGGAGTCGGTTGATGCGACGCGTCTTTCGGAAGCGAAGGTGATGCTCTGGCTCATTTCTTCAGAATTCACCAATCCGTCGCTCGACGATATTCTCGCATTCACCAAAGAGAGAACTTTTGAGCCTGCGTATGCCGAGCTAGAAAAGCAGCTGGCGAAAATGGGCAAAGTGCAGGAGGTATATAACAACATCGAGAAGCCACTGATCCCGATTGTCCGCGAAATGGGGGAGCACGGCATTCTTATTGATCCAAAGGTGCTCGCTGGCCTCGCGAAGAAATATGGTACGGAACTAGAGCAGATCGAAAAGAAGATTTATAAACTTGCCGGACGCGAATTTAATGTAAGTTCTCCGAAGCAACTCGGCGATGTCCTTTTCGACGAGCTAAAAATAGTTCCTGAACGGCAGAAGAAGACGGCGGGCGGCCAACGCTCGACGCGCGAGAGCGAGCTCGAGAAGATTCGTGACGCGCACCCCATCATCGCGCAGATTCTTGAATATCGCGAGCTTAAGAAGCTCCTGGGCACCTATATAGAGAATCTTCCACAGATGCTCGATAAAGAAAATCGTCTTCACGCCGAATTCCTCCAGACCGGCGCGGTGACCGGCCGCATGGCGTCGCAGAATCCAGGACTACAGAATATCCCCCTTCGCACCGAGCGCGGTCGCGCAATCCGCCACGCATTCGTCGCGTCAAAAGGATTCACGCTTCTCGGACTCGACTATTCCCAGATAGAGCTGCGCATCGCGGCGATACTTTCCGGCGATGAGAAACTCGTCGCGATATTTAAAAGCGGTCGCGATGTCCACCAGGAGGTCGCGGCCCAGGTGTTCCACGTCTCACCAGATAAAGTCGACGCCGAGATGCGTCGCCGTGCGAAAATCATTAACTTTGGCATCCTCTACGGTATGGGAGTCAATGCGCTGCGTGTCCAACTCGGCTCCACCACCGCCGAAGCACACAAGTTCTTCGAGGATTATTTTGCTACCTTCAAAACGCTTTCAGAATACTTAGAGAGCACCAAAGGCTTCGCGAGAAAGCACGGCTACACCGAGACGCTTTTTGGTCGGCGCCGCCAATTCCCCGAGATGAAATCGTCCTTGCCCTATGTGCGCGCGCAGGCTGAGCGAATGGCGATAAATGCCCCCATACAAGGAACGCAGGCGGATATCATCAAGCTCGCCATGGTGCATGTAGACGAGATGCTGACGAAAGAGAAAGCTCGCGAGGATGCACATCTGCTTCTTCAGGTGCACGACGAATTGGTGTATGAAATTCGCGATGCGCGTATCAATGACTTGGGCCCCAAGATAAAGAAGATTATGGAGTCTGTTTTGACGGAGAAGGAGACGGGAGGCGTGCCAATCATCGCGACGATGAAAAATGGTCCGGATTGGGGCACTATGCAGCTCGTATGATGTATCTTTTTTACGGGAGTGATGTCGAGAAAGTACGAACGAAAGCATTTGAATGGGTCGCAGCGGCGCGTAAGAAAGAGCCGAACTTGGCCTATATCCGGCTGGCGCGCGAAGAACTGACCGATGCTGTGCTCGAAGATGCTTCGCTGTCGGGCGGACTATTCGTTAAACGCCTCCTGATACTCATTGATGACCCATTTCCGAACACTCGTACGGCAAGCGAAGAGGACGAAGGAGAGAAGGAAAGTTCGGGCAGTTTTATTGAAGATCATATCGACCAGCTTGCCGCATCCGATAACGCCATCGTCATCCTCGCTCCAAAGCTTGCGACACCGAAGGCAAGAAAGCTCGCCGCAAAAGCGAAGATGGAATACAAATACGATAAGCCCGCTGAGCGCGAGGAGGCGCGCGGATTCAACTCCAATCTCGTGAATGCACTTGCCTCGCGCTCGCGCGATAAGCTCTGGCTTGAAATCACCCGGGCGCAGCGCGCAGGGGACGCACCCGAGATGCTTCATGGCCTCCTTCACTGGAAGGCGCGCGACTTAATGGAGAAAGGGAGTCGCGTCTGGTCCGCCGAAGAATCTCGAGCACTATCGCTTTCCTTTATCGAGTTATTGCAAAACTCACGACGTGGCGGTCTCGACCTCTCGCTTTCTCTCGAGCGTTTCGCGCTATCAATCTAGAGAAGAAAATCATATGGTATAAAGGTTGTGCGCATGCGCCCGTAGCTCAGTTGGTAGAGCAGCTCCCTTTTAAGGAGAAGGTCGCTGGATCGTTCCCAGCCGGGCGCACTAGTAGTTAAACGCATCTACGGTTCTTCCTTGCGGGTCGAGCAGTTCGACGACCTCGTGCGTCTGGCGCCAAAGCGATTGCGTGAGGCCGAGATAGATGTACCAGGTCGTGCCCGCGAAGTCCGGGTCGCTCTGATGTGTCGCAAGGCAGCCATTGTAGCTCAAGTGATTCTCCAAGAAGTTTTGGCAGGTGAGAGAGAGATTTGCCGATGCCGGCGGCACCGCTGTCTCGCAGCGTGAGAGCGACTGTGCGTAGTCGATGCAGGAAGGATCGTGAATATACGGCGTTCCGTAATACGCAGACAACTCGTCAGAGGCTGATGGGCAATTGTCCGGCAAGCTCGGCGTGAACGGTTGGAAGTCAGCCAGGTAGCCGATGCATTTATTCACGCGGAAGGAGCCGCCAATAGGGGATTTGCCGGAAATGATATAGGCGCTATCGCCGGGGTAGAGGATTATATCCTGGGTCGGATTGATGACGCCGGAGGTCGGAGTAATGGTGCCGCGCGGGATAACGGCACCATTATAGGTCGCTCCGCTCTCGACCGCCCACTTGGTTATATCAATACCACCGCCCGCATTTTGGGCAACGTATATTCTTATGTATTCAGTGGACGGATCGGACGAGCTGGCATTGCTGACATAATCATCCATCGATACGTCATTACGGAATGGGGACGGCGGAGAATACGTAACGCCTTCAGGAGCGGCCGGAAGCGGATTAATAATAGTCGTTGCTCCTGAGCTGCCATTTCCAGAAGTGCCGTATGAATAGCCGGAATTCGGACAGCTCGATGAACCGGGAAGGCAGACGAACGTATAGTTGGGATTCGCATTCGCTGCTGGCAATGTCAGTGCAGAGGTGGTTGCAGCGCCCGTGCCACAATCAGTCGAACCTGCGAGGCAGATGGTGTTGCCTGCGCTAAGTGAAGACGTCGCAGCCTGGATGGTACTACCACCACCGAGAGACCCCGATTCCGGCACCTGCGGGCCAGAAAACGAAATGCCATGCAGCGGCCCGCCAACCGCAATCCAAAGGATAAATATGAAGACGAAGATTCCTACGAAAAACCACGCATCGTTCTCCATACCGCAATGATATCAAACTTCTGCGAGCACCCGTTCGAGCTCTTCGCGAACAACGCGTGAATCGCTCCACGGCGTCTTCGCTCCACGCGCGCCCATAATGAAAGGGTCGGTGCCTTTGCCGCTTACGAGAACCGCGTCGCCCGGACGCGCCGTCATAAGCGCAGTGCGTATCGCCTCTCTTCGATCCATAATTATTTGCGGCGGTCGTTTCATTCCTTTTGCCATCATATCCACGATGAGGTGCGGATCCTCGTCGTACGGGTCTTCATCGGTCAGAATAACTTTCTCACATTGTTCGTCTGCGATGCGGCCCATCTCGGGGCGCTTCCAGGCATCGCGGCCGCCCCCGGTGTTGCCAAGAACGCAAATTTTTCTTCCCGGGTACGCGGCGTAAAGTGCTTCAAGAGAGTCTGGCGTGTGTGCGTAATCAACGACAACTTGGAAAGGCTGTCCGGCGTCGATGCGTTCGGTGCGTCCAGGAACTCGTTCGAGCTTCGCGAGCGAGACAGCGCTTTTTTCCAACGGTAGTCCGACGAACTGGGCGGCGTTGGCCGCCGCAAGCGCATTCATAATATTAAAACTGCCTGGGAGCTGCATATGAAAACGTACATTCTGATAGGTAAACGCCACGCGCCCGGGCAAGAGTTCGACTTCTGTAGCGTCGGCATAAGAAAAAGGAATCTTTTTCTCGAGAGGAAGCGTGAGATACGGCGCACTCGCAGGATCATCGGCATTCGCGATAATCGCGCGCGGACGCTTTGCTGATGCGACAAGCTCCTTACCAATTTTCATTTTCGCCGCCGCATATTTCTCGAACGAACCGTGAGATTCGATATGTTCTTTTTGTAAGTTAGTGAATACCAGTGCGTTCAGGTCGAGAAAAAGATGTCGATATTGAACTGCCGCCTCGCTCGTAAGCTCGATAACGGCGTGGGTACAGCCTTTCTCGAGAGCCTCAGCGAGAAACTTCTGTATAAATCCACGTCCGGGCGTTGTCATTTTGAAAAGATTTGGTCGAGATTCTTTTCCGATAGCGAAGCGGATGGTTGAAGCTGCGGCAACCGCGTATCCGTTGTCGAGTAGTGTCGTGTAAATAAGATCGGATACCGTCGACTTGCCTTTGGTACCGGTCACACCGATGATAAAGAGTTTTTTTGCCGGGAATCCATACCAAATCGCAGAGAGCAGAGCCCAGAGATAATGATATGGGGCGAGAATTTTTTTGCGTAAACGCATCATGCGTGAGCGGAGAGTGCTGCTTTTAGCCGCGCTTCCTTACCGGAGATGCCCTCCGGAATAGTCTGGAGGGCCTTTCGGGCCTCGCGCTCGGTGTAGCCAAGAGCAACAAGCGTGTCAAAGACTTCACCATCTTCGCGCGCGTGTGAAGCGGGACCGATTTTATCGGCGAGTTCGACCAACATCTTCTCCGCACTTTTCTTCCCGAGCCCGACGACCTTGGTCAGATAATTCAAATCACGATTGCCGATTGCTCCTTCAAGTGATTCGCGCGATGCCTTACGCAGCACCGAGAGGGCAGTCTTGGGGCCGATTCCTGAAACTGAGAGGACGAGTTCAAAGAAATCTCGGTCAGCGGCCTCCGCAAAGCCGTAGAGCTCGAGGCCATCCTGCTTGAGCGCGAGGTGTGTCGCAAGCGTCGCTTCAGCGCCGACGGTAAGCTCCTGCGGGGAGGGCATTCGCACCTCCATCCCGAAGCCGGCGACCTCGACGATGGCGCTCACGAGTCCCACATGGAGCACCTTTCCACGAATCTGCCTTATCATAAAGGTATCCTATCACTATTGCGCATAAGCGCCGTATGCATTAGATTGGGCAGACATGGCTATCACCAGCTCAGCAAAGAAAGCAATCCGCGCTTCGGCCAAGAAGCGCATCTTTAATTTGCGCCGCAAGGACGCTCTCACCGATACGACGAAGCTCTTTATGAAGGCGATTGCAGCTAAGGATGCTTCTGGCGCAGACAAGCTCCTACCCTCGGCCTATCAGGCAATCGACAAGGCGATGAAGCGCGGCGTCATCAAAGGCAACACCGCTTCCCGCAAGAAGGCCCGTCTTGCCGCCGCTCTCAAACGCGCTCGCGCGTAATCCCTTGTGCTCTCGGCCGGAGTCGAACCGGCATCACCTCCTTCGGAGGGAGGCATCCTATCCATTGAACGACGAGAGCATTCGTCCACCATACTATAATTCTTTTCTCAGTGCGCCCGGCTACCTATTTATCTCTACGAGAAGGACCCACGCATCGAGCACCGCTTTAATAAAGGAGAAAACAACAGCGGGAACCAGCCAATAGAAACCGCCGAGACCTTCGCTCAAGACCATAATGCCCGCGATGATGTAGGGCAAGACTGCAAACTGTGTTAGAGGCATCAGCACGAGAAATTGAGTTTTATATTCCTCACTCGTTTATCGGAGAATCCTCAAGTCGAGCCGTAGAACGACTGTCCATGTGATGATGCCTATGCACAGAAGTTCAAGGCCGATGAGGAACGTTGATTGCCCAGGCACGAGACACAGCACTGAATAATCAGAACGGTCAGCATGAGGATAATCGCCTGAAAGGCTCGATCAGGTAACCGGGAGAAAGACAGTATTCGAGTCAGGTTTATAGAAACGCCGACGAAAATGAGCCCGGTAAGAGCTGCGGCTGCACCAGCAATCGCGACGAAGAATTCACTCCACATCGTTTAAATTCTAGCACGAACTTTTTGGTGCCCCCGGCAGGAATCGAACCTGCATTACAAGCTCCGCAAGCTTGCGTCCTATCCATTGAACGACGAGGGCAGTAATTGAATGTATATCAGAACCCGAGCCACGCCGCCACCAAGTCTACGAGGGTGTGCGGGTGTTCTCCCTCATTCACGTGATTAAGGAAATAGGCATAAATCACGTCCGCATCGACGCCCTCAAGCGGGATGATGAGGTGCGGCGAAAGCCAGCTGTGGGTCTTGATGGAGAGCATCGGTGGGTACTCTTCTTTCACATCCTCTAGCACCGAGAATGAAATCATGCGTTCGAAAGGGTGTAGGTCATCGCCAATCACTATTCCTTCTTCAATCAAGCGGAATCGGTGGAGCGGCGGCTGCTTAGAGGCGTGAAGTGCGAGCGCAGCGGCCGCGATGACAACGAGCGCAGCCAAGAGATAATTCCCGAAGAGTATCGAAGCGATGGTGCACGCTGCAGCGACTATGCCGAGCACCCAATACCAGTCGGTGCTCTTCGGGTTGTGGTCATATTCTCTCCCTTCCCATTCTAAAAGGGCAGTGCGAGCCATGTGAAAAGTATATCACTAGAACTGTATGGACCAGACATCAACTTGTCACTGATATGTATTGCGCATACACTCCACCTTATGTACCTCGCGCCTTCGATACTCTTATGGATACTACTGGCCATCGTGGCGCTAATTGTGTTTGTTGTTCTCTTCATACGCTTTGCCCCACAGTTGGGGCGAATGCCCGAAGGGGAGCGTCTCAAGCGAGTAGAGAAGTCGCCACAATATAATGGAGAGATCTTCAAAAATAACCCCGTCGCCGTCGTGCAAATAAACGCACGCAGTAGCTTCGGAATAATTCGACGAATGCTTCGTAAGAGCGAGAATCGCCGGCCCAAGAATACGCTCCCGTCACAGCAGCCGGTCTTCGACAAGTCGAGCGGCGCATACTTAACCTGGTTCGGCCACTCGACCTTCCTCTATGAAATAGAAGGCAAGAAAATCCTCCTCGACCCGATGCTGGGGAAGTATGCGTCGCCGATTCCGTTCCTTATCAAGCGCTACCCGTACGTTCTTCCATCATCAGCAAAAGATTTGCCACCACTCGACGCAGTCATCATCTCCCACGACCATTATGACCACCTCGATTACGGCACGATTAAAATCTTAAAAGATAAAGTCGGACGCTTCATCATGCCGCTCGGTGTGGGCGCACACTTGGAGCGCTGGGGCGTCGTGAAGGAGAAGATTACGGAGCTCGATTGGTGGGAGGAGACGCCACTCGGCGACTTGCGAATAGCCGCGACTCCGTCCCAACATTTCTCCGGCCGTACACTAAAGGACAGGGCGAAGACGCTCTGGGCCGGCTGGGTCATTCAGAGCAAATCTGCGAAGGTGTTCTTCGGCGGAGACTCTGGTTACTTCCCGGGCTTCAAAAAAATTGGCGAGACCTACGGCCCCTTTGATCTCACTCTCACCGATTCGGCGCAATACAATTCTCAGTGGCCCATCGTGCATATGACGCCTGAGCAATCGGTGCAGGCGCATCAAGACTTGAAAGGGAAGGTGCATATGCCGATTCACTGGTCGGCCTTCACGCTCTCGCTTCATCCCTGGAACGAGCCGCCCGAGCGAGCATTGGTGGCGGCTGAAAAACAAAATGTAGATATTATAACGCCAATCATCGGCCAACGCTTTGACGTCATCCACGACCGACCGCGAGAGAAGTGGTGGCGAAAAGTAAAATAATTTTGCGGGGAGCGTGGTACGAAGTTATAACTTTTAGTCCCCAGTCCAATCAACAGAAAGAAAAGCCATTTTCAAGGCGGCATAGGGTACCATGTACCTCACATGGATAGAAAACTCGTGATGGCATGCCTTATAATAAGTATATTTGCGACGACCGGTTGTTTTGTTCCAGCTGCGCATGCAGAAAAGAACATCTATTTGACCTTTGATATGGATATGAACGGCTCGATGTACACCAAAACCCTTGCGACCGAAAAAAAATGGTACGACCCAGACCTATTTACCTATCTTGAACAGAAAAATATACCAGCGGCGTTTTTTGCCTCAGGGTTGTTTATAGTCGCATACCCAGAGCTTATAAAAGATCTAGCTGCAACCGGAGAGTTTTCGTTTGAGAACCACAGTTACGACGAGTCCTCTTTTATACCTCATTGCTACTGGCTTGCTACGCTACAGAGTAATGAAGAGAAAATTACCCAAATAGCTGAAACGGAAGCTATTATCAAACAGACGACCGGACAGACCGCAACCTATTTCCGTTTCCCTGGCATTTGTCATAACGCAGAGAACGACACATTAGTGAAGAGCCTTGGCTATACGATTAATGACGGCTCCATAATCGCAGGGGATCCTTTCAACAGCAGCACTACAGCCATGGTCGCAAACATACTTGCGAAAGCAACCGATGGAGGAACGGTCCTCATGCATGTTGGAGGTCCGAATGCGCCTAAGAGCCTGGATGTTCTTGAACAAATCGTCCCAGTGCTCGAAGCGGAAGGGTACGAATTTAAGAAGCTTTAATCTTCAACACTGTGAGCGGGAGCGTGGTACGAAGTCGGAAACTTTTTGTTATGGGAAATCGTAATTAATTTGCTGAGAACATTCGTTTGTTATGCAATTTCTTTGCATAGAGATAATGATGTATATACGAAGCAATATATCCAATATAGAAACCACTGATAATCAACCATATATCGAAGAAAGTCGCGGGGGTAGCGATGAATCGAGCGATAACTAACACGACCAGGGCTATTGCGAGCGTTGAAATTAATGTTGTTTTCATACCTTAAGGCGAAGCCGAACAGGAAGTGATTCGGTGACACTCATTTCTAATCTAGAATGCGTGCCGGCTGAGACAATGGCGGGGAGTGTGGTACGAAGTTGGAACCTTTTTGACTTCTGAATAGGTTCGAATCCTATCGCCGGGGCCAACTAATTTCTATAGTGTGGTGTCCACACATAATGTTTCCTGCTATTGTGGCTAAACATGGAAAGAAAACGGAGTGAGTTGAAAAACCCATCGACTCGAGACGATCGTGTACTCGATGGCGCCGCTATTATATTGGTTACCATTTTCGTTATAGGCTGGATCTTCGGCGCTTATGGGCCCACCCTCATGTCCAATCAAAAATGCTTCGTGGTACTCGGATGCAATATTGGATTCTTTGGCTATGACGCCGCTCTTCATTTTCTCAGCGGTATCATGGACGCTACGCTCATCGTTTGGCTTATGAGGAAATTCCCTACGATCAATATGTTCCATGACCGCTTTTGGAAGAATTTTCTCGTCATCATTACACTTGTCGCTTTCATCGCGGTATCGTGGGAATTCGGAGAATTATGCCGCGATCAATTCAGAATGAAGATTCTTCATGAAAATCTCACGATCCCTATTAATCGCCTTACGCAGCCGACCAATAACGACACTATGGGCGACATAACTTTTTCCATTCTCGGTGCAGTTATCGCTATTAGCGTCCTTAAACCCTTGATACGAAAAGCAAAAGACGCTACAAGCAGTGGTCCTAAGAGCTAAACCATGCAAACGTCAGCTCAAAAACAGACAAAATTGTACCTAGAAATTATTCTAGCAATATTGGTGGTAATTCTTGTCATCTTGTGTGTATTGCTCGTGCAGGAATATCATCGTTTGCGTTCGCTCAACTACATCGCAGGACATGAATCGTTGCTCACGACGCTACGCGCTCAAGGTCCCCTCGATGCAAAGGACGTGAGCTACATTGAAACATGGATGACGTTTGATTACGTGAACCATCTCTTCAATATTCCGCCCTCCTATCTTGAGACGACGCTCGGAATAACGGACTCTCGTTACCCCCGTCTCACCGTTGGTGAATACCTTGAGCGCGAAAATCCCGGCGAAACAGCTTCTTCGCTCACTCAGGTGCGTAGCGCTGTAGGCTCATACCTGACGGCGCAACAATGAGCGGTTTCGTTGGACTTCTCCTCTCGTTCCTGCTTCTCTATAAATACTGGGCGCTTTTTGTAATAATTTTTCTTGCGGGAGTTATCGTACCGTTCCCCTCAAATAGCCTGCTGCTCGCAACAGGCGCATTCGCAAGCCAGGGGTATTTCAGTTTTCCACTCTCCCTCACGATTGCCACGGTAGCTAACATCCTCGGAGATTGTACCGACTATTTTCTTGCTCGCCGGTATGGCAAGCGGGCGCTTCGTCTGCTGCATATTAGTTTGCCGTCGTATATCGGACGTTTAGAGGGGTTCGTACGGAGGCATCCGGGACCGACGATATTTGTGACGCGATTTGTTGGCACGGTGGGAGAGACCGTAAGCTTCCTTGCAGGATTTATCCCGGTGCCCTTTGGTACGTTTCTCGTATGCGACTTTCTTGGAAATATTGTATCCATTGGGGTCGTGTTGTATGCAGGTTATTTCCTAGGTATTTACTGGCAAGATTACTCAGACCTATTCAGTATTCTGGGATGGATACTCCTTGGCACTACATTGATAGCCGCTCTAGGGATAGCTCTGTGGTATCGGAATCGGGAGAAATGATTTCTGGTTGCAGAATATCCTTTTTATGAAGCGTCCCTACAGGAAAACGATAGGCCTAAAGTTCTTAAGTCAGTAATCCGTTAGAGGTTCGAACATTTGCTATCCAGCGGAGAGCATGCAAACTTTGTGGGCGGAAGGGGTGAGATTCGAACTCACGGTCCCCGTAAGGAGACTCCGGTTTTCAAGACCGGTGCATTAGACCGCTCTGCCACCCTTCCGTATTACGACTGCACCGATGATGAAAGTATCGGTGCTGACTCCCCCTTGGCGGGGGGAGTACGACGGAACCAAATAATATAGACGAGCTCGAGGAGGCCGAGCGTGTTGACGATAAGAAGCGCGATGAACCATCCTTTCTGCCCAGAGCGGGCGGCAATCCAAAGTGCATATCCTTTTATAACGATGGTCCAGATGATTGCCACCAGAATCACAGGGATAAATACCGCCGCGGGTTGTGCCGCGAAAGGGGAATTGAGGAAAGGGAAGCCGTGCATATGTGCGCACTGTACCATACAATTGAAGTTATGCGATATCTCGGTATTGATTATGGAAATAAGAAGGTGGGCCTCGCGCTTTCTGACGAGGCGGGCACGATGGGCTTCCCCCACGCGATACTCGCGAACACGCCGAAGCTTGTCGATGATCTCTGTGCACTTCTCGCAAAGGAGAATGTCGGCGCGGTAGTTATTGGGGAATCGCGGACGCTTGCTGGCGGTGAGAATCCGATTGCCAAAGATGCTCATGCGCTCGGCGCTCTTATTACTGAACGCACCGGTCTTCCGGTGTTGTATGAATCAGAAGTCTTTACCAGTATGGAGGCAAGGCGGGTACCCGCGAAGGAGCTGAAGTCGCGTAAGCCGCGCGACAAAAGCGCGATTGATGACTCTGCCGCCGCGCTCATTCTTACCAGTTTCTTATCCCGAACGAACCATGAATAAGCCACGCATAACGATTGATGAGTTCAGTAAGATTGAGGTGAGCATCGGCACCGTTCAGAGCGCCGAGCGCGTACCGGAGACCGACAAGCTCTTGCGGCTTGTCGTTGATTTTGGGGAAGAGACTGGTCCGCGCCAAATTGTTTCAGGCATTGCCGCATATACAACGCCCGAAGCCCTCGTCGGGCGTCAGCTTGCCTTCGTGACCAATTTGGAGCCGCGCACGATACGCGGCCTTGAAAGTAACGGGATGCTCTTCGCGGTGGGCTCCGGCGAGTCATTCGCATTTCTTACTCCCGATCGACAGGTTCCTCCCGGCACGAGCGCACATTAACGCGCATTGTCGCGCTATACTTTATTTGATGGCTCACTTCTTTCGTGAACGAGTACGCTCTGCGTTCGCTCCGCCGCGATATCTTTCACTGCCTCTTGCTGGTATCGACCTCTCCACCAGCGGCGTTAAGGCAGTACGCCTCAGCCAAGGGCCGCACGGACTCGTGCTCGCTGGTTACAGCGATGAGCGCCTGCCATCGGGAGCGTGTGTGGATGGCGATATTGTCGACCACGCCGCTGTCGCAAAGACGCTCTCGGTCGCCGCTAAGGCAGCAGGAATCTCCGCCGCGAATGTCGCGCTGCCGGAATCAAAGTCCTATCTCTTCGAAACAAGCGTTCCCGGTACGACTAAGGCCGAGTGGTCTACCGCTGTCGAACAACGCCTCGATGAATTCGTGCCGTTGCCGCCACCAGACACGATATTCGATATCGTAAATACGGGCCGTGGGGAGCAAGGGAACGCACTTGTGACCGGTATCGGTCTTGCGCGACGCATCGTCGACGAGGCACTGTCCGCTTTTGACGACGCGCGCATCAAGGTCCAATCGCTCGAGGGAGAAATGTTTGCTTCCGCCCGCGCACTCCTCCCGCGCGGCGATGAGTCAACTGCGCTCATCATCGATGTCGGCAGAACAACGACGAAGATATCAATCGTCGTGCGCGGCGTGCCGCGCTTTGCGACAACGGTCGGTATCGGTGGTCACGCGCTCACGCTCGCGGTACAGAAACATTTCGGCGTGACCGACCCAGAAGCTAGAAAGATAAAAGCCGACAAGGGCATTGTCCCTATTCCCGGGAATGAAGACTATCTCTCGGCGATGCTCTCGACGGTTTCTGCCATTCGCGACGAAATCGCGCGTCGTCTCGACTATTGGCAAGAGAAAGTGGTTGGCGCGGGCACGCACGAGCCCGTGACCCACGCGATACTCGTTGGCGGCAACGCATCCGTGCGTGGCTTCACCGAATATCTTGAAGGTGCGCTGAAGATTCCGGTCGTTGCTGGAGATGTCTTCACCAATCTCGCCTCGAAGGATACGTGGATTCCAACACTCGATTATACCGAGTCGCTCGCGTATGCGACCGCAGTCGGCCTCGCGCTACGCGATGATACCCAAGTATATGGATCCTAATCTCACTAATTTGCTTCCGGCTGAACGCCGTCGCGCGCTCTCTCGATCATTCCTGCTTCGCGTCATTGTCGTCATTGTTGCGCTCGTGACCGTCCTTACGCTCGCCGCGGGTGTGTTGCTCATCCCGACGTACGTTTATCTCGAAGCGACTGCGGCAACAAAGCAGGCGCACCTCGCGAGTATGGAGGCGTCGCTCTCCTCGAGCGATGAGACCGGGCTCGCGGCAAGACTCGCCGCACTTTCGAGCAATGCCGCAACCCTCACGGCGCTCTCGAATGCTCCTTCGGCGAGCGTACTCATTCGAGAGATACTCGCTGTCCCGCGTCCAGGCATCACGCTTTCCAGTTTCGCGTACACGCCGGCTGAGGGATCATCCGCCGGCACGATAGTTGTTTCTGGTTCCTCTGCGACACGTGACGCATTGCGCAACTATCAGCTCGCGCTCCAGGGAGCGTCGTTCGCACAGTCCGCCGCGTTGCCGGTCTCGGCCTACGCGGACGATACGGACATCAGCTTTGCCATCACCGTAACCCTCACGCCATGAAATCTCCCTTTTTCCATCTGATATTCTGGCTCGTCATCGCTGTCGCGACAGGTGCTGGTTACTGGTTCTGGTACAACACGGTCTCCAATGAGAGCGTCGCCGTCGCCGATTTACAAAATCAAATCAACACGAAGACTGAAGCGTCTGTTCGCGTCGCGGCAGCACGCACGGCGCTGGCTGAAATTTCCGGGGACGAGTCGTTGGTGCAGAGCTACTTTGTCCCGCAGAATGGTGTCGTCTCCTTTATTGATATGCTTGAGGGTCTCGCCGCCGCACAAAATGCCAATATGAAAGTTCTTTCCGTATCGACCGGCGGCACGGCTAATCAGCCAACCTTACTCCTCACCATAGGAATCGACGGCACGTTCGATTCAGTGATGCGCACTGTCGGCGCGGTTGAGTATGCGCCCTACGATGTCACGGTCTCGAAGTTTGCTGTATCGCAAACAGCGAAGAACGCGTGGCACGCCGATCTCGAGCTCATCGTGGGTTCGGTACCATCAAGCGCCGCGACGAGTACTGCGCTGACACAACCTTCTTCATAAAATATATGAACCTTTCTGACTCATTCAATTCATATGCTCGCCGCATCCGTTCAGGCGTGGCCGCAGACCCGGTACGCGACTGGCTGACGCTGCTTACGCTCGCGATATTCGCTCTCGTCTGCATCATCGTGTGGAATGTCTGGGCGTTTGACACGGTTGCGCAGGGCGGCTCTATCGGCGCTATCGCGACCAGCACACCACCCGTCTTCGACAGCGCCTCAATCGATACCATCAATACTGTTTTCCAAACCCGCGCGACCGAAGATTCAAAATATGTTACGGGCGTCTATCGTTACGACGATCCTTCGCAATAAACTAGAGGGTTAGAGGGTGTTAACATAACCCGTATGCCCTATAAAAGTAGAGCTGATTTATATGCGGCGCAAAAACGGCATCGAGTGAAAATTCGACAGAAACTGCTAGAGTATCTCTCGGTGAGAAAGTGCGTGGATTGTGGAGAAAAGGACCCAATTGTTCTCGAGTTCGACCACAAGAGCCCCAATGAGAAATCGAGGAATGTGGCGCGGATGATATCAGGGCATTTTTCTTGGGAATCAGTGCTTAAGGAGATTGAGAAGTGTGAAATCCGATGTGCGAATTGTCACCGGCGCAAATCCTATAAACAATTCAAACATTGGGGTAAAACGAAAGCCCCCATAACTTAATGGATAAAGTAGCGGACTTCTAAGCCGCAAATGTTGGTTCGATTCCAGCTGGGGGCACCAGCCAGTGCTAATTCAAGTGACCGAGAGGCCTCGACTCAATTGTGAGCGAAACACTATTGCTATTAGAGCGAGTGAATGTATCTTTGCTTCATGGCCACTGCGTTTAGACATAATCATTACGTACCTGAGTGGTACCAAAAAAGATTTCTCCCCAGAGAGCAGGTGGATCAGGAAGTCTATTATTTAGATTTGCATCCCGAGCCCTTTATAGACCCGAGGGGTACGGCTCATGCTCGGAAAAACCCGAGGCGACTAGGGTTTCGACATTGTTTTGCGGAAACAGATTTATACACGAGACAGATTGGCTCTCTAGAATCTACTGAAATTGAACAGCGTTTTTTCGGAGCGATAGATCGACGTGGTCGAGAGGCAGTTGATTACTATGCGGATTTTGCATATCCCTGGGATGGTAGAGGTTTTCTCAACGAAATCCTCATTTATATGAGTACACAGAAATTACGTACTCCCAAAGGACTGGGGTGGTTAAGCGATCAAATTGCATCACCTGAAAAGAATAGAATTTTACGCTTGATGCTTGAACTGCAACAACTGCACTGTGCTATTTGGGCAGAATGCATTTGGCTAATCGCCGATGCGTCACAGTCCGAAACAAAATTCATAATTTCCGACCACCCTGTGACTGTATATAACCGGGGATGTGGTCCGCGTTCAGATTGGTGTCGGGGGGAAAACGATCCGGACATAGCACTACATGGTACGCATACAATATTTCCTCTCTCTTTGGACAAAGTCCTCATTCTCACAAATCTTTCGTGGGTAAGGAACCCATATCAATCCCCAATCGCTGTGCGTCCTAACCCAAATCCCTTTCGAAGCACCATCTTCAAGGTCACAGATATCCAGACCTTACGTCATTTAAGTGAAGAGGAGGTTCGAGAAATCAATTTCATCATAAAGAGCAGGGCTCATAGATACATAGCGGCGGCTAAGCAAGAATGGCTCTACCCTGAGCAGTACGTTTCAAAGTCGCAGTGGAATACTTTCGGTAACGGGTACGTATTAATGCCGGATCCGAGAGCAGTGCACCTTGGCGGCACAATCATGTGGGGTAACGACGATGGTGCAGGAGGCGCAATGGATGAATACGGCCGTCGTCCATGGGACGATGGGTTTGAAAAGGATATGAGCCAGATTGAGGCCGACACCCTCTATCGGTTTAAGGGCGAATTCGCTCGGTTAAACGGTCCCTATCGTAGAGGGCGCTCATTTCAAGGTATGTCTCTAGATAATGAGAAAGACGACGACGAATATCACGCGTATCATCTCGGTCTCGAAAATAGGAAAAGTCGTCGAAATCAGTAACATTCTTCTCCATTTACTCCATCGTCACTTTTCGGTCCTTCAGCACCAACTGACTCTTGAGACACGACAGTAGTTCTCGCTTTTCAGTAATCGCCCCGTCCTTGAGGAGATACTTAGCGTAGGCACGAACGTCGATGTCCGTTGCACGATCCTTCTTCTTCGCGCCGAGCACTCCCATGCGAAATTTGTTGTACCGGACAATCTCCTCTTCTATCTTCTCGCGCGTCCCAATCTCGTCGAGGTCGATAGTATCAAGCAGTTTCGATAACTCTTCAATCAGAAGCGTCTCGTTGATGGGCGGGTTGGTGCATTCGACACCCTTCCCCTTGGTACAACGATAGTAGACGTGACGATTCACAGTGCCGTCCTTTAGCTTCTTAAACTTCTCGTCGGCCGTTATGCCGCTCTCGCAGTATCCGCACTTGATGAGCCGCGTGAAGGCGAATTCTTTGCTCTCGGTTTTCGGAATGTATTGGTCCTGAATACCGCTCTGCACTTTCTCGAAGAGTTCTTTCGTAATGAGCGGCTCGTGCGAGCCTTGATACCAGTCGCCGCTTCCAGCCGGGTACTCGAATTCTCCGTAATAGAAAGGGTTGCGGATCGTGAGGTATAGATTCGACAGGGAGAAGTGTTTCCCCGTGCGGGTTCGGAACCCGCTCTTCTCAAGCCATTTATATGTTTGCCGCCCACTCCACCCTTCGTTGCCAATCTTTTCGAAGATTTGCTTTATCACCCGCGCACGCTTGGGGTCGAGTCGTACTTGGCACTTTTTATCAACGTTCTTTTCATTCAGGTAACCAGTCGGTGCGGTGCAAGGACGCAATCCCATCTCGCATCGTGCCCGCAGACCACGCTTCACGTTGATAATCTTCTGGTCGTTCTCGAGCTTCGCTTGCGACCCGACTATCATGAGCATGAACTTTTCGTTCGGATTGTTGGTGAACGTCTGGGTATAGGTGCGGATCTCGATGAGCTTCTTCTGGTCCAACAGGTCGACGACCGCGCCGAGATCTCCAGCATTTCGAGAGAGTCGATCAGGTGCCCAGGTAAGAAGACCATTAAATTTGCCGCAACGGATATCGTCGAGGAGTTGGTTGTATACCGGTCGTTGCCCCACATCCTTAGATGAGTGCGATTCGCGCTTAATCTCGACAATCTCTAAATTCTCCCGAGCGGCCAACGCCGTCATTTCTCTCACTTGGGATTCGATGGAGAGAGCTTGAGCATCCTCCGCTTCCATGCTCTTTCGTGCGTAGAGGCAGTATTTAACCTTGATCGGCTCCGGTTTGACGGCCTGCCTCATAATGCCGCCAAAGGAGCCTTTAATTGCTGTTTGTGTCATACAGACACAAGGAATGACGCAACCCCTCCTGGGAGTCCAGAGCGCCCTAGAGGGCTAAGGGGGTTGGTAACTAAATCTTATAAAAGTCGCCTAATAAGGTACTATGACGCCATATGCTTTCGTGGAATGAAATGCGCGACAGGGCGACCAAGTTCGCTCGTACCTGGAAAGACGAGACTCGCGAGACCGGGGAGTACCAAACATTCTGGAATGAGTTCTTTGAGATATTCGGGATAAAACGTCGCTCTGTCGCCATCTATCAGCAACAGGTAGAGAAACTTGGTGGTGGACGCGGATTTATCGACCTCTTCCAGCCCGGCAAACTCATCGCGGAACATAAATCCGCAGGCAAAGATCTCGACGAAGCGTTTACCCAAGCGATTGAGTATTCCGCTGCGCTTTCGGAAGATATTCGCCCGCGCTACATAATCGTCACCGATTACGCGCATATGCGCCTCTGCGATCTCGAAGGCGAAAATGATAAAGTGGATAAGTACGAGTTTCCCCTTTCAGAACTTCCGAAGCACATTCGCCACTTTGCATTTATTCCGGGATATGAGGTGCGCAAATATCGCGAACAAGATCCGGTGAATCGCAAAGCGGTGCGGCTCGTCGTGAAGCTGTATCAAGCACTCGCAAAGAGCAACTATCCGCGCGAACATCTTGGGCATCTCTTAGTTCGACTAGTTTTCTGTTTCTTCGCCGATAATGCCGGGGTCTTCCCGCCGGGTGAACCATTTCGCTATTATCTCGCGCTTGGAAGCGATGAAGAAGGAGGCGATTTTGGTGCGCGTCTTGATGCAGTTTTCTCGACCCTGAATACGCCCGAAGAAAGACGCCAGACCACGTTGGATAATTTTCTCTCTGAACTACCATATGTAAACGGAGGACTCTTTGCTGACTACCTTCCGGTTGTTTTCTTCAATCGCGAGATGCGGCGTGAGGTATTGGATGCATGCGAGTTTAATTGGAGCGCGGTATCGCCTGAAATATTCGGCTCCATGTTCCAGTTCGTGCTTGAAACCGACCCAGGCGATATGCGTCACGATTTCGGCGCGCACTACACCTCGGAGAAAAATATTCTTAAGGTCATTGACGGCCTCTTTATGGACGACCTACGCGCTGAACTCTCTGCGGCAGGGAAAAATTCAGCCAAACTGAACGAGCTGTGGGATAAAATTGCCCGCATCACGCTCCTCGACCCCGCCTGCGGTTGCGGGAACTTCCTCGTTGTTGCCTATCGCGAGCTTCGTCGCGTCGAACTCGAAATCTTGAAACGTCTCCATCCCCATGTTGCTTCACAGGTGGAAGAAGGTGGTCAAACGGCGTTCGATCTCAATATTCGTAACCTCTCCAAACTTTCCGTGGAGAAAATGTACGGGATCGAGCTCCTTCATTTTCCGGCCGAAATAGCCAAGCTCTCACTCTGGCTTACTGATCATCTTGCAAATATTGAGCTTGGCGATTATTTCGGTAAACCATTTGCGAAACTTCCACTCACCGAATCTCCGCATATCAAAGAAGGAAATGCTCTCACGCTCGACTGGGAAGCGGTTGTACCAAAAGAAACACTTTCGTACATTCTCGGTAACCCACCGTTCCTAGGAAAGAAAGAACAATCTAAAGAACAAAAAGAAGACATGGACTTGGTGTGGGGTGGCCAAAAAGGCACTGGCGTTCTGGATTACGTTACCTGTTGGTATAAAAAAGCCGCGGATTTTATACACGGAACCCGCATTGCCGTGGCGTTCGTTTCCACCAACAGCGTTACGCAGGGTGAACAGGTGAGCGTAATGTGGCCGTTGTTACTTGCACAGGGTATCTTCATACACTTTGCACACCGAACATTTCGTTGGAGCAACGAGGCAACAGGAAAAGCGGCCGTGCACTGCGTCATCATTGGTTTTGGAGAATTCGATGTCCCCCAAAAGTCTCTTTTTGACTACCCAGACATTAATGGAGAAGCGCATCGCGCCCAAGTTTCAAACATCAATCCATATCTTGTAGACGCCGCGAATGTTGTCGTGGAAGCAACAAAAAATCCTCGATTTCCATCTGTACCGAAAGCTTCTTACGGCAGTTTCGCTCTTGATGATGGCCTCTATACTTTGTCCCCAGAGGAAAAAGACGCCATTGTTACGGCATGTCCGAAAGCGGAAAAGTTTTTGCGAGAATTCGTTGGCGGTCAAGAACTCATCCATAATGAGAAACGCTATTGCCTTTGGCTCGCAGACGCCGAACCGGATGAAATATGTAGTTGCCCTGAAGTTAGCCGTCGTGTGGATGCGGTGCGAAACTGGAGGCTCCTAAGTAATCGAGAAGCTACCAAAAAACTTGCTGACACACCCTACCTATTCGCGGAGATTCGACAACCAAAAAATGCTTACATAGCCTTTCCGACCGTTTCGTCTGAAAATCGCAATTATATTCCTATAGCGATTCTCGATTCGTCTGTTATTGCATCGAATCAAGTGTACGTAATCCCAACGGCAGACACTTTTGTGTTCGGTCTCCTCACTTCAACTATGCACAATGCGTGGGTACGAGCAGTGTGTGGCCGTCTCGAGAGTCGTTATCGCTACTCGATTGCGATTGTCTATAACAATTTCCCGTGGCCGGAAAATGTAAGCAGTGAAAAAAAGAAAACCGTTGAGACCGCAGCAAAGGCGGTACTCGATGCACGCGCGGCACACTCGAGCGCTACCTTAGCTGATCTCTATGATCCGAACGCGATGCCGAAAGATTTGCTCGATGCTCACCACGTACTTGATCGCGCCGTTGATGCCGCATATGACGTAAAGAAACCTTTTATTTCTGAAGCCGTTCGTCTTGAATTCTTATTCAATCTGTACCAGAAGGAGCTCGCAACGGCGTAGAAAAGAAATTGCGTGTTACTGAGATTGGGGTTGTAGGGTATTGACAGAATTATCTACTTCATATATCCTTCCCGTATTGGGAAGGATTATGCGCATAACTTATTCAACTAATGAAGCTCATCGGCAGACACATATTGGTGCAGTTCAAGCTGAAACATGCCGACGTAAGGTCACAGGTGGACGCTTGGGAAGCAGAAGTGAAAGATGCCGAATGGACGACATTCCACGACATCCGGAGGAGATATGCATCGGCCAGTTCCATTCCAGCCGGTAGGGTGATCTTCAATTTGAAAGGAAATAAGTATCGATTGCGTGTAATGGTCAATTACCCAAATAGGATCGTCAAAGTGGATCGGGCGGGTACTCACGAAGAATATCTGAAGTGGTGAGCAGAAAAAGAACCGAATATGAAAAACATTAAAGTAATAAAAACTGAACAAGAATATAATGAGGCCCTCGAAGCCATCGAGGCGCTTATGGCGAAAAGTCCCGACCCCGAGTCGCAGGATGGCGAGACCCTTAGCCTCCTTGCTACCCTCGTCGAGGATTACGAGTCCAATCGATTCCCCGAATCTCTTCCAGATCCAGTGGAAGCAATTTTGTTCCGTATGGAGCAAGAGAATCTCAAGCCCCAAGACCTCGTCCCTTTTCTTGGAAGTCCGAGCCGTGTATCGGAAGTCCTTTCCCACAAGCGTCCGCTCTCGCTAACCATGATTCGTGCTCTTGAGGAAGGTCTGGGTATCCCTGCGAAGGTTCTGATTGGAGAGCCGAAAGAAACTGAAAGTATTACCGATATGGATGCAGAACGTTTCCCTTGGAAAGAAATGGCAAAGCGCGGATACTTCGGTGCCGTTAAGGCCACCGAACAGAATGCAAAGGCGCTGATCAGCGAGTTCCTTCTGTCTGTCGGAGCGGGCGCGCAACCCTCAATGGCGCTCCTTCGAAAAACGAACTATGCACGGCAGACGAATAAGCAGGCTCTGCACGTTTGGACTACGCAAGTGCTCAAAGAGGCGAAAGCGATGAGGGTAACTGCAAAGTTTACTTCGAACACCATCAATGTTGATTTCATTCAGCAACTTGTTCGGCTCAGTGCTCAGGAGAAAAGCCCGCTCCTCGCGCAGGCTTTCCTGAGAAAGCACGGGATTGCACTCGTGATCGAGCCGCATTTCGCTCAGACGTATTTGGATGGCGCCGCTCTGCTCGCTGATAAGAACCGACCCGTCATTGGGATTACTCTACGTCACGATCGGCTAGACAGCTTCTGGTTCACGCTCATGCATGAACTCGCGCATGTGAAGTTGCACTACGATAAGAACCAAGATTTCTTTGACGAAGACCTTGAAGGCGAAGATCGTGCATCAAACGAGTGTGAGAGAGAAGCTGATAAATGGGCCAGCGAGACGCTTGTGCCTGAAGAGAAGTGGGAAAATAGCCCAGCAAAAATTATTCAATCTCCTATGGCAGCCCAGAGTCTCGCACGGGAACTCGGAATTAATGTCGCGATTGTTGCGGGAACGATGCGTTATCGAGGTCAGAAGTACCAATACCTTACTAAATTAGTGAATCGAGAAAAAGTACGACACTTTTTCCCCGATAAAACTTGGAATAAATAATTTATGTTTGACTCAAACCACTACGTTCCGGTTCTGCGTTGGAAAGCTGCTGAGAAAGAAGCTTTACGACATCTCTTTCCTGAATCGCGGAAAGGTATGACCCCTTTGATTGAATTCATGATGCCTCGTCCCAATGAATACAAGGGTGAGACCAAGAAAGAGCGCGACGCGAGAAAGGAGATAAAGAATGAACGAGAACTTCTCGACGATTCAGTCGCTATGTTTAAGGCGGCCCTTCCGAAAATCTCAGAGGATATCTCTAAATGTTGGGGCGATGCTCCGATTTTTGTGGATATGCATTTTATCGACAGTTCCATACGCGCCCAAGCACTTGCAGGCCTGCTCGAGGAAGGAAAGAAGCACAATCTTTTCATGATTCCAGTCGTGAATATGGTCCCTGTAATCGACCTCGAGTCGGACCGACAGACACGAGAGGTCGCGGTCAAATATGCTAAGGATGCCGAGCGCGGCCTTGGTCTTAGGCTACTGCGCTCAAATCTACGCCGAGAAACATTGGATAGTGAGCTTGAGGATTTTCTGAAAGCGAACGGTCTCGTCGAGAAACAGCTCGATCTCCTCGTTGATTTTGGCGTCGCAGACGATGAGTATGAATCTCTGATTGGTTGTCTCCGCAAAATACCAAATCTCGGGGCGTGGAGAACCTTCACGATCCTAAGCGGTGCCTTCCCCCCAGACCTAACTGAGTTTAAGGTTGATGAGGATAATCGAATCAGTAGACTTGACTGGCTAAATTGGAACAATCCCACTCATTTCGAAAAGCTGGGCCGTCACCCATCGTTCGGCGACTACACAATTCAATGTCCAGTATATAAGGAGCCGCCGCGAATATCGTATCCGAGCGCAAGTATCCGCTATACGGCAAATGACGAGTGGCTCATCATGCGCGGAAAGGGCGGCCCGGACAAAGAGTCTAAACAATATCTCGCACATGCTCGTCTGCTAACCGAACTCAAGGAATTCGATGGAGCAGATTTTAGTTATGGCGATGCTTATATTGTCGAGAAAGGTAAAGATCTATCGAGTCCAGAGACAGGAAGCCCGACAACTTGGCTCATCGCCGGCGTGAACCGCCATCTTACGAAGGTTGCAAAACAGATCGCCAACCTTCGCGAGACGTAAGCTGTGCTCGCACGCGTCCGCACAAATCCTGCTGATTTATTTCATCGGCAAGTTTCCGGTAGATGAACTCGCGCGGTTTCGAGCGGAAACCTTTTGCGGCTTCAAGCTCTTCTAAAATGGCGAGTGCTTCGTTTCTCCACAGAAGTTGGGCTATTGCGAAGCTGTCCCTATCATCCGGATTATCACTCGCGATTCTCAAGGTCATAAGTGAAACCTCGTCATTCTCGTTTTGAATTTTCGCTAACATCACACCCCACCAACTCGGCACTAACTTAACTGCTTCGTGCAAATGCTTCCTACCAACAACAATTGTTACTCGATCAAGTGTCGAGTTGTATATCTTCATTTGCTCCGGCAATCGTTGAAGGGTGTCGAGATCACTTTTTAATTCGTAACCGTGCATCGTGCGCGTGTTTTCATCTACCACTACCATGTCCACCCGAACTGTTCCATGAAGCAGACCGAGCTCTTCGATAATCGTGTGCCCTGCGAGTTCGATCCTAAGTTTCTCACGAATAGACTTGTCCCTCGTACTTAGGGAGGACGGAAGAACATTCATATCAATCATAATAACAGCATATACCCTGCGCCCGCCCTCCCCATCTGTAGACAAGGCCTCTTCGCAAAACCTCGAATCTAAGCTAGGGTCTAGGGCGGTAGCCCTGAAATGGGCTATCATATCTAAGTTCGACAATCGAATACGTGCAAAGAGTCGCCTAAACCCTCGAGTAATCGACGGCATGGCGAAGAAGTCCTTGGAAGATAGAAAACCCATCATATGGGGCTGTCTTCCAAGGCCACGTCGGGAAACTGACGCGGAGGGCGAAAGTCCTCACCCATGTGGTGGGTTTTCTGTACCCATCTCCTGGGATTTATTAATCCCCCACGAAGCATGGAAAATGATTCTGTCCCTCAAGCACCTATAGCAGTCAAAACATGTCCGCACTGCGCAAAAGAAATTCCGATCGGCGCAAAGAAGTGCCCGTACTGCCAATCGGATCTGCGAAGTTGGTGGAACCGTCACCCCATTCTCACAGCCCTCGGGATATTGTTCCTCATCGGATTTTTTATCTCATCAATCGGAAACATTCTTAATCTGAGTCCAGATTCGAGCGCGGACGATTCGTCTCCCGCTGAGAAACTCGCGAGAATCGACAATCAAGATCCGAATCCTTCGGCTTCCACCGTAGCCTTATACGACGCGTTGCTCACGAAGCTCTCCTCGAAATGCCCCAATGATTCGAGAGAGCAGATCGCGGGCGATCTAGTTGAGATGCAGAAGGATCTTACAGAGCAAACGACCATCCTCCAAGATGGAGAGACTCTGTATGATACGTTTCCCGCCAAGATGGTTGGGGTCGTGAGTTGCGCCGACTGGGTGGCAACCAGCGTTGATCTGGCGAATCGTCAGTCGGGCCAGTGATTACGAACTGATTAGAACCCACCGCGCTTTGCCGCGAGCACCCAGTCGACCATACCTCTCGGGTGAACGAATCCAGACTTCTTGAGCTGTTCAGTTTCTTTCTTGATGTAGCTATGAAATCCGTCGTGCGGCCCGGTAGTGCCGAGCGTGGCGAGTATCAGCATTCCACAGGCATCCGCCAAGTCGTCATGCTTTTCAAAACCGAAACCGATCATTTGATTCAGAAGCACATCGACACCGTTCTTTGGGAACCGTACGTTACCGAGCTTGATATATGCGGACGCGCCAAACAGTCGATCGCGTTTGTTGCCCCCTACTTCTCGGGCGAACATCCCTTTGGCCGGAATGCCTCTTTGCGTGAGAAAGGTCTCCATGAAGCGTTGCGCTCCGTCTGTCTCCACGTACATTTTTGTCGGAGAATTGATTCCTAACATCCGCGAGAGACCAATCGCTCGTTCGACGCTCGTCCCCGGGTCAAGCCGCTCGTTCACGGGATTAGGAAGAATATACAGAACCTTCCTTCCGTTTTCTTCGTAGAGGCGGCCCGAGACCATAGCAGTGTAGTCGGCACCGGGTTTCTCCGATACGGCGATATCAATGGCCGTTGCCACACTGATAAAGCCCGTGTTTGGAAGTGCATCGTAGAACTGGAAGTCCTCATACTTCAGCACCTGATTATCATCTGGCACGATTCGCAATTGATACTCGCGTTCGAAGTCCGCATCCGTGATGCCGCGCGCCTTTTCATCCTCGATCGCATCCCAGTTCGGGAACCTACCGGGCCAGGTTGGATTCCTATTCTCGTCATACAACGGATACTCCAAGTGAATTCCTTTGATGTGGCCGCGATCTATCCGTTCCCGGAAGCGCATGAACGCGCTGTCTCGGTGAAGCGGCGTTCCAAGGAATATGAACCGCGTATGCCTATCCCCGGCGGGAATGAGGTCGCTAGTAATCCAACGATCAATCTTGTCCCGAGACTCCTGTGTTTTGACCGATTCTAAGTCCTCAAGGTCGTCAACGATAATAAGTTGCGGACGATACTGGTTGTAGCGAATACCGCGAACGCTTTGCTCGCGCGAGACCGCAGTAATTATCGCGTCGTACTTAGTGATTCTTAGCGATGTGGTATTCCAGCGACTTCGCTCCTCTTTGAACGGTCCTAGGTCATTCTTGAGAGACGCATTCGTTTCGAGTTCGGTGCGTATGTGTCCAAGAAGTCGCTCGGCTTTTTCGACCGTGCTACTCACAACGAGAATATGCTTTATCGCGTGTCCTCCCATAATCGCCCAGAGCGGGAACGACATGGAGAAGATGGTCGATTTGGCGGAACCGCGAAACGCCGAGAGAAGCGCCGCACGTATACCTCGATCTTCCGACACATTGAAGAAGTCCCTATGGAACGGCGCGGCTGGGTATTCGACATACTTCCCGAAGTAATAGTAGAAGAACCACTGATGACTACGGCGCACGACCGCTCGTCGTACCGGCGGCTCATTCAGCATCCGATCGATTATCTTCTGTTGGGTTTTCTGGTTCATACAGTTTGGCTAAGGGGATGCTAAAGGAAGCGAGACGTATCGCTTCGCGCACGACCTTTTCTTGTTCGGGAGTGAGTCGCTCAGCCGTGTGATGGACGAAGCCGTTTACTTCAAGCTTTGTCTTGTATGTCGGATGGTGATGCTTCAGCCAGAACATAACCGCTGGCATGTTTTGATTCTTAATCGAGGAAATGAGCTGGGATTCTGCGAGGTCGGTCACCAATCCGATTCCTTCCCGAAGGGCATGGTCTGCGGCGGCCGCGAATTCTGGATCGGTCCTCTTGAAGCGATAGAACGTTGAACGACCGATGCCGCTACGTTCGCAGGCGATTTGCACGATCGGCACCTTCTTAAGTTGCTCAAGGATTTCTTCACGACTCCGCTTCGTACGGACCTGCAATGCTTTAGTCGCTTTTCTAGTTTTCTTAGTCATATTCGTCTAGTTACTTGGTAATGAGCTTCGCGGACGCTCCCGTGAGGCGCTCAAGACGAGCTATCGTCGTCGCGCAGTGCTCGGGATCTATTTCGAGCATGAAGCAACGCCGTCCTGTTTGTTCTGCGGCAAGTCCCGTTGAACCTCCACCCACAAACGGGTCGTACACGATCTCGCCGATGTGCGTGCTATTCAGAATCAGCTTCCGCAATAGTCCGACCGGCTTTGATGTCGGATGATAGGGACTTTTATTCGGCTTGGGATACACCAGTACGCTCTTATCTTTCGAGCGCACGAACTGATGTCTGCCGAACCATCCGAATGCGATTAACTCGTGCATCGGGAGATAATCCTTTCGCCCTATGACCGCTTGTTGTTTCGCCCACACGAGCAGTTGGGAGAACGTGAACCCCGTCTGACGCATCGCGTCATGGAGAGCGAATATCATACGGTCGCTGTTGAAGATGTAGAGGGAGTTCTTTGACGCGAGATGCGGTTTGAATGCGTCGAGCCAGTGCCTGCTGAACGCCGCATACTCGCTCTCCGAACTGATGTCATCGTTTTCGATGTCTTTCGGCATTTTGAGGGTACTGAACCCCCGCTTACTCGCCACGAAGGAAACTCCATAGGGAGGATCTGAGACGACGGCACTGATTTTCTCGACTCCCACAAGCCGCGCGACATCTTCCTTCGAAGAGGCACTCCCGCACAGGAGTCGATGCTTGCCGATGGCGAACAGGTCGCCCCTCTTAACCAAGCTTCTTGGCTTTCTTGCCGGTGAGTTTTTCATACCTGCGAATGGTTAGGTCTGCGAATAACGGTTCCTTCTCGGCTGTGAAGCATCGACGCTTCATTTGTTCGCACGCGATGAGCGTGGAGCCGCTCCCCGCGAAGCTGTCGAGTACCGCGTCTCCGGGTTTGGTACAGCGTTTAATAGCCTTCTCGTGAAGCGTTACCGGCTTCTGAGTGGCGTGTTCGTACGCTTGTCCTGGCACCCTCTTGGCGAGCCAGATATTCCAAGTGTCGAAGATGTCGTCGATAAGTTGATTACCGGTGCCGAGTTCGCGGTTAAGAATCTCATTCAGGTTCGTGAATGACGGCGAGATGTACGGCTTACCCCGGGTCGCATATATAGCCGGTTCGTATGCTTTCGAGAAAGCCACATCGGGAGTCGGGTTCTGCCCGTTCTTAATCCACAAGCAGACACGACGATTCCTGAGGCCAAGGTCTTCGAGAACGTTCTGAACGAGTCCAATCTGCGATTCGTCATTCCACACGAAGACATGCACGTCGTCTTTGGAAACTGCCAATCCGTTCTCAAGACTTTTCTTCAGGAATTCTCGATACTCTTTCGGCGTTCGCTTGTCGTTCACGTTCCCGCCGTAGTTAGCTTTGCCGCCGACTCCTTTGTCGTACGTCAGGTTGATGTTGTACACGGGATCGTCGTATATCATCGCGATTTTCTCTTTGCCGACCAACCGCTTGATGACAGCAGGGTCGAGAGAGTCCCCGACGATGAGTCGGTGCTCGCCGAGAGCGTACAAATCGCCGATCTTCGACTTTGGCTTTTTGATTTTCTTAAGCTCACGCTCGACATCGAACTCATCTTCCTCCGTCTGGAGTGCGTCATCCCAAATGCCCGACAAATCGACATCGCTGAATCCGACTTCAAGCAACTGATCTATCTCGAATGCGCGCAACAATTCTGTATTCCATTCGCCTTGATTGGAATTCATTCGGAGCAGGAGTTCTTCTTCCTGCTTTTCCGACGGCAAGTCGATGAAGAGCACCGGCACTTGCGAGATACCGAGTTCCTTGGCGACCGTCCATCTGAAATGCCCAGAGATGATGCGCCCCTTCCGTTTCTTGTTACCACTCACTATGATCGGCTCCGTAAAGCCAAAGCGTTTAATGCTTTGCTTGAGGTTACTGACCATTTTCGCATCCCATTTCCTCGGATTACGCGGATTGGGATGTAGAGAACCTATCGGCACCAGCACAACTTCGAGCTTGTTTTGCATAGCAAATAAGCTTAATTAATAAGCCTTATTTGGAAACTAGATGGTCAAAAATAGAAATCGCCCATCACAGATTCCAAGTTAAGGAGTTCCAGAAACATCGCTGGGTAGCGAGATCCATAAGCTTCTTAAACATCGTCATCTGCGACAGGCCGTGTGTGGCTACCGCAACACCCTCAGGATACTCTTCTCCATTTTCACGCGCAATGTTGATAAATTACTTATGTGGATAAATGAGACATCCGAAAGTATCGGGTTTCGCAGTCTCACTTGTGCTGTCCCATTTTGCCAAGAGTAGTACTGAGACTTACACCCACATTTTTAGCAATGCTAGGGCTACAACCAAATAAAGCCCGTATGTAACGAGTATTTGATAGTCCGACATCGCTTGGCTACCCAACAGTCTCCAAAACGAGAAGCTTTCCTCAAGTTTCTTATACGGGTCTTCAAGGTGATATGACTTTATTACCCGCAACGCGTTTTGCGCGGCCCACTCTTTTTGTTTTATACCTATATGAAGCGAGACGGGAATGACTACGAGGAAAAACGACAATATCCATTTCGTTTCCTCGACACTCAAGGCCAATACATCCTTGCTAAGCGTGGCTATTATTATCAGCGTGGCGGCAAGTACCGCTATCTGCGGAAGCATGTCGGCCTTACTGGAAACTGCTGACACATAGAGATCGAGTTGAGGTCCGATCACTTTCATTTTATCTTCTGGAGATTTGGCGGCAAAGAGTTTCTTTATTCGGACTTCTTCTGGAGAGGGTTCGGGATCGGCTTTCCTACCAATCAGCTTGAAAGGATGTTGAATGAGTGTTTGCCAAATCTTCATCGCCAAATACTACCAGACCGAGCGGCCCAGTTCATTTTTTGAGAAAATCGCGGAGGAACCCTTGTGGGGCCTCACCGCTCAACGTTCACGACCGGGCGGGGGCACCAGTTAGCCGATATTCTTTTTGAGGAAGGCGAGTGTTTTATTCCACGCGTCGGTCGCGGCTTCGGCGTTATATTGGCGAGCGTTCGTATCGTTGAAGAATGCGTGGCCGACATTCGGATAGACAACCGCCTCGAAGTCTTTTCCGAGCCTCTGCATTTCTTCTTTGACTTTCGGGAGTGCTTCCATAAGACGCGTGTCCTGGTCTCCATAAAAAGCTAATATCGGCGAGTTGATACTCTTGATTTCTTCTTCAGAGGGCGCTTGTCCATAGAAGGGCACTGCCGCCTTGATACGCTCGTCGTGTGCGGCGAGATGGAAGGCATAGGTCCCGCCGAAGCAGAAGCCGAGTACGGCGATATTCCCGTTTACTCCTTTATCGGCAAGTAAATAATCGACGCAGGCCTTGAGAATCTTGATGGTCTTCTGCGCGAATTCCGGTTGCGACATCGGCCCCATCGCTTCGCGTATCTTTGGCTGTGCAGCGTCCCGTTTCTCGGGGTCGAACATATCCTTCTGCAGTTGTGGCGTGGCTATCGCGAGAAGCCCTTCTGGCAAGAGTTCCGGCGAGAGCACGCTGTAGCCCGCCTTGGCGAATCGGTCGGCGACACTCTTTACATGAGCGTTCACACCCCATATCTCTTCAAGCACGATGAGGCCGGGATGGTTTCCTTTCTCATCGGGATAGGTGTGATAGGTCGCACTGCCCTCAATCGTGATATTTTTATTCATATTAAAGTAATACTACCGCGTTGCTATGTTTAATTCTCGTGAAGAGACCGTGGGAGACCAAAAGCCGGCCTTCTGCTATGCTGGAATTCGCCGGGCATGTGGCGGAACTGGTATACGCGTACGTCTCAGAAGCGTATCCCGAAAGGGTTGGGAGTTCGAGTCTCCCCATGCCCACCAGCACCCTTAGCTCAGTTGGTAGAGCAACTCATTTACACTGAGAAGGTCGGGGGTTCGAGTCCCTCAGGGTGCACTACTGAAATGAAACCAATAAAGCAATCGTATACGTTTATATATCTATGAACGAAGGAACTTCGTTAGCTGAATGCGTCGGGATAATTATGGATGGCAATCGCCGCTGGGCGAAGGGGCAGGGGAAGCTGGCGCTCGAAGGCCACAATGAGGGCTATAAAAAGCTCGAAGATTTTTTACGCTGGGCGCAGGCCGCGCATATTCCTCATGTGGTTGCGTACGCATTTTCTAGTGAGAATTGGCAGCGCACGGAAGAAGAAGTCGGACATTTGATGAAGCTACTGCGTTTCGTCCTCGAAAACGAGACGAAGAAGATGCTCGACAATCATGTACGCATACGTTTCATCGGCGACCGTTCGCGCTTCACAGAAGATATGCAAAAGATAATGGAGAAGATGGAGACCGCGACTTCTGCTGCGTACGACATCACACTCCACCTTCTCATGTCGTATGGCGGTCGTGCAGAAATCGTCGCAGCGACCAATGCACTTCTGAAAGAAGGAATCAAAAGCGTTTCTGAAAAAGAATTCGCGGAGAAACTCTGGTCACATCCGATGCCCGATCCAGACCTCATAATTCGCACCGGCGGTGACAAGCGCCTCTCCAACTTCCTCCCGTGGCAGTCGGTCTACAGCGAATTATTTTTTACTCCAACGCTCTGGCCGGATTTTTCTAAAGAAGAATTCAATTCCATTCTCACAGAATTCGCTTCGCGCGAACGCCGCCATGGGAAGTAGTACATAAAAAGCCCGGACCAGAGGTCCGGGCTTCGCACGAAGCACGAGTGCAGAGAGTTTAACGTGAGGCAGGAACGAGCTTGAGCCAGCGGATTGATACGAGCTCGTAGTTGACGATACCAAGAACGGCACCAGCTGCGGCTCCGATAAGAGCGCTGCCGAAGTAGTAGCCGATGCCGGCTCCAATTGCCGAATCCACGAAGCAGAGCTTCCGCCGTGCAGAGTGCACATTGATGAATACGCCAACAGCGAAGTTCTTCAGCGCGGTAGCAACAACAGGAGTCCCGCGCGCCACAGTTTCTATCGCCGTCGGTATATGAATGATGAGCCATGCGAGCATACAGAGGGCTATCCAAAACAGACGCGCCGCTCCTACGATGACGCTGATTGGGTTCCACTGACGCAGCATCTTGTAGTGATAGCTGCGAGCCGCTTCGAGATACTCATTTCGAGTGTCGTACCATTCGTCATTGTAGTTGTTGGAGACGAACAGAAGATTATGGACCGCAACGAAGAGGACCGCGAAACCGGCAATCACCCAGACCGCGAGTATGAGGCCAGTCACAACCGCGAGAGCTGCAAAGGTATCCGGTATCAGGTACAGATGCGACTTGAAGTAGAGCAGGATTGGAACCGGCGTGGAGAGCAGACTTATTACAGCACTCATTGCGACTCCGAACGCCTTCCACCACAGGTACTCCGGCCGCCAGTTGATTGCGCGACGCCCAGCATGTCGGACCCCCGTGCAGAACTGTCGGAAGTCGACCGTCGTCCAGCCGACCACACCACCCAACAACGCACCAAGGGGCCAGAAGTAATGACCATACTTGAAGTGATGAGCCAGTTCGAGCAAGATGAGGCTACCGATGAAGGCACCAAGCGCGCAAGCGAACAGAATCGAGCGAGATTCCCGATGCATATGCAACCCTCCAAACTAAAGTGGATGAGAAGCTCTCTGCGCGTCAAAGAGCAGAAAGACTGTTGACAATGTACGAGGAGTACGAGCTAATGTCAATTATGGAGCCGACAATTCTTTTCGAAGACACTGGCGTCTTGGTCATAAACAAACCAGCAGGGCTCATTGTCCATTCAGACGGCCGTACGGAGGAGCCGTCCGTCGCTTCGTGGGTGCTTGCGAATCATCCGGCACTCGCGGAGGTAGGCGAGCCGTGGACCTCGCCGCAGGGCGAGATAGTGCCGCGCCCGGGTATCGTCCACCGGCTCGACCGTGATACCTCCGGCGTGATGATTCTCGCGAAAACGCCGGAGGCGTATTCCTTTCTCAAAGAGCAGTTTCAAGCTCGCACGACCGAGAAGAAGTATCGCGCGTTCGTCTACGGTCATCCGACCAAAAACAGCGGCACTATCGAGGCGGAGATTGTTCGCATCCGCTCCACTCCGCCGCGCTGGGGCGTGAAGCGTGAAGGAGAGGAGCGCACGCATCGGGCCGCCGTGACCGATTGGCGCGTGCTCACTCGCTCCGCCGACCCCAAGACCGGAGAGAAGGTCGCTCACTTGGAGGCTAGCCCCAAGACCGGGCGCACACATCAAATCCGCGTACATTTTAAATATATGAATCATCCGGTTATCTGCGATAAGCTCTATGCTAAAGACCAGCCGGCCCTGCTCGGCTTCGAGCGCCAAGCGCTTCACGCTATCTCGCTCGTCATCACACTGCCCAGTGGTGAGCGGCGCACCTTTGAGGCACCTTTCCCTAAGGACTTTAACGCCGCGCTCGCCAGTTTGAGCTAACGTCTTTGCGTTTTCGTGAGGCAGATGGTACAGTTCCGCGACATGCAGAAGGTAATAACCTCGGTTAATGTAGAAGGGCGCGCGAAGCTCGGGATACGCCCGGGCGATACTGTGCGCGTCACCCAAAACATCGTCGAGCTTAAGAAAGGTCGCGGCACCGATAAGAAAGAGAAGACCGTTAAGAACACTCGCAAGCAGGTCTTTGAAGGCCTCGTCCTGGCGGTCAAACACGGCACCGAGGCGGGTGCGACCTTTACCGTCCGTGCGACGCTCTCCGGCGTCGGCGTCGAGAAGACTTACCCGCTCTACTCGCCGGTCATCGACTCTATCGAGATAGTGAAGCGTTCCTCGGTTCGCCGCGCGAAGCTCTACTTCATCCGCGAAAAGGCGACCAAGGCCGTCCGCCGCCAGCTCCGCAACGCGCGTATGCTGAACGTTAAGAGCGATGAATCAATCGCGACTGAAGAGTCGGCTCCGGCAGAAGCTGATGCAGCTCCAGCCGCTGAAGAAAAGAAGGAAGAAGTTGTAGTATAGTGTGCGAATTGCGCAGGTGGCGAAATTGGTAGACGCACTACCTTGAGGTGGTAGCTCCCGCAAGGGATTGGAGGTTCGAGTCCTCTCCTGCGCACACGAAGAAACCCCGTAAGGGGTTTTCTCTTAGGCTATACTATTTGTATGTATTATTTCAGAAACGGATTCCGCTCCTGGTGGAGCGTTGTCCGTTTTATCGCCTACTTCTTCTCGCTCGGGATACTCTTTAAAACTCTTTTTGCCGGGTGGAAGCGTGACTCGACCGTTGGGTGGGAGTGGTGGCAGCGGATTATCCTCGACACGATGACGACGGTCATCGGGCTCATCATTCGGCTCGTGGTGATAATCTTCGGCCTCTTTGTTCTCGTTTCTACAATTCCACTGTTGCCTTTTTTGCTTATCATCCCAATTCGCTTTTCATACGAAGAACTCGTGAAGGTCGGCGCGATAGGCAAGAACTGGGCCTATGGCGGCTCGCCGACGTTGCATAAATACGGCGTCGTCCTCTATCGCGGTGCGGATAAGAAGCTCTACGGCCGCGAAGAGACGGTCGACCTCATCACCCGCGTGCTCTCGCGCGACGACCAGGACAATGTGCTCCTCGTCGGCGCTCCCGGCTCGGGGAGAGAAACAATCGTTGCGCAGTTTGCCAAGAATGTGTATCGAGGTCTCGTGCCGTCGAAACTTAAGAATCGGGAAGTGATAGAGCTGCCGCTGACGGACATTCCGGTCGCGGCGCTCACAAAAATATTTGATGAAGCAATAAAAGCCGGCAATATTGTGCTCGTGCTGCACGATCTTGAGAAGTATGAGGGAATGTTCACAAATATCATTCCGCTCCTTTCGGCTCCTGAGCTCGAAGTGGTCGCCGTCACCACGCTTAAGGGCTATCACGGCGCTTGGAAGGAGAAGACTGATGTCATGCGCTACTTCGAGAAGGTCGAGGTGCCGCCCTTGAGCGACGCGGAGACGATTCTCTTTCTTACTGACGTCGTGCATAACCGATACCGGAAGATTCGTTTTGAAGAAGGAGTGCTTGAAGAGATTGTCCGTCGCACCAATCAGCTCATCCAACAAGTCCCCCAGCCAGAAAAATCAATCGACCTGCTCCAGAACTTAGTGGTGAATGCAAAAGAGGTAACCCTCGCCGATGTACATCGCGTCCTCTCGCAGGAAACGGGCGTGCCGGTCGGCTCGCTCGAGCGCGACGAGAAGCAGGTCCTGCTACAGCTCGAAGACGTTCTTCGTACTGAAATAATCGGCCAGGAAGAAGCCGTGCATTCTATCGCTTCTGCGCTGCGCAGAGCGCGCGCGGGTGTCGCGAGCAAGGAGAAGCCGATTGGTACCTTCCTCTTCCTGGGGCCCACCGGAGTGGGGAAGACGCACACCGGTAAGATGCTCGCGAAGCATTACTTCGGCAGCGCCGACAGTATGGTGCGATTCGATATGTCAGAATTTGCCACTGAAGAGAGCCAGCCGATATTCGTCGAGCGGCTCGCAATCGCCATCGAAGAGCGGCCCTTCGGCCTCCTGTTCCTTGACGAGCTCGAGAAGGCGCATCGCATCATCTGGAACACACTTCTGCAGGTGCTCGACGAAGGAAGAATCTCGACCCAAGCGGGCAGAGTCATTTCTTTTAAAAATAACATCATTATCGCCACGTCGAACGCAGGTACGGCGTTCGTCCAGAAGAATCCGCAGACGACCAAAGAGGAGTTGATGAAAGATATAATTGAAGAGCATCTTTTCAGCCCTGAATTCCTTAATCGCTTTGACGATATCGTCCTCTTCCACGAGCTGTCGCGTGCGAACGCAGAGGCGGTTGCTAGACTTCTCCTCCAAGACCTCAACGCGCGGCTAATGCAAGAGAGCGGAGTGAGCGTCGAGATTACCGACTCACTCGTGCAGCAGCTTGTCGACATCGGCTACAGCGATGAATACGGCGCTCGCTCGCTCCGCCGCGCTGTGCAGGAGAAGGTAGAGAATGTTGTTGCCGATTTGATACTCAAAGACCAAGCCGTTCCCGGTACGCCGATTGTTATCGATCAACTATGAAATAAAAAGGCCTCGGCGTATAATGCCCGCCACATGCTATTTACCGGTAAAGGGGACGGAGGAACGACTAAGGCATTCGATACTCCTTCGGGGGAGCGCATTTCGAAGTCATCGGCACTGCCGGAGGCGCTCGGCTCCTTGGACGAACTGAACGCGTTTATCGGCTTTGTGAAGATGCGTTGCTTGCCAATGGTGCCGCGCATTGCAGACGTCTTGCGTGGGGTGCAAGAGAATCTGTTCATTATCCAAGCGCAAATGGCGGGTGCGGATAAAAAAGTCCCAGATGATGCAGTCGCACTTGTAGAAGAGTGGGTGAATGCGATAGAGAAGGAGATTCCACCACTTAAAGGCTTCTCGATTGCGGGCGGGACTGAGCTCTCCGCCCTCCTGGACGTTGCTCGAACCCTCGCACGCCGGGCAGAGCGCCGCATTGTTGCGGTGAAGGAAACAGGTCTGCGCGAGCTCCCCCCGCTTACCATGCAGTACATGAACCGGCTTTCCTCGCTCCTCTTTGCGCTCGCGCGCCTCGCGAACCATATTGCGAGCGTCAAAGAAGAAAATCCGAAATATTAAACTCTCTTTTTATAGAGAGCGATTTGCTCGATAGAGCGATTACGATGCACGAGCTCGTCATTCCTCAGTGAACGGCAGAATTCATACTCCGTGCGTGGATGTCGGCCATACCAGTCGAGATAACTGCTCTGCATTGAACATTTCTTCAATTCTTCTGCATGTGCGGCTATGAATTCTGAATACTGTCCGAAAGCGTGCGCTTCGAACATGTAATTAATCTCGAGCGACCAGCGCGGACTCAGTAAATAGAGCAGGTAGGATATCCAAAAATAAAAAAGAGCGACGAGGACTGGAATAATCGAGTGACGAATGATACCTCCTCGCTGGTGCGCATTCGCGAGCATCGAGACAACGACGACGTGCATGGTCTCATTCTCGGCAGCGAAGTGAGTGAAGCGCGTCATTTTTGAGAGTCGCAACGTTCGTTCTTCGTTGCTATAGAACAGCGTCAGGAGGGTGAAGAGGGCAGAGGTCCATGAATGGTAAGGAACGCGCGCAATGACCTCTATCGCTCTAAATTTTTGGTACGAAGGCTTGCGGCCATACACGAGTGTACCAGAGCCCACCAGAAGCCCGCCCAAGAGTCGTGGCAGAAGCGACGGACGGTAGTTGTCGTACGGAGCACGGTATCTCGCGAGAGCGGCATCGTCATTAAGTGTTGCTACAAGCGTCTCGTGTTCGTCGTGTCCATCAGCCATTATGCGCAGGATATCACAGGCCAGAAGGGCTTCGCGGCGCGGCGTATTTCTGCTATAACGAAGCTGTGCGCGGTATGGCGGCTATGGTGTAACGGTTAACACTGGAGCTTGTGGAGCTCTCAATTCGGGTTCGATTCCCGATAGCCGCCCCAAGTGGTATCATCAGCGGAATGAAAAGTCTTTGGTGGGGTATTGCGGCGCTTGTCGTCATAGGTATTGGCGGGCTGATCTATAGGAACGCGCTGGAGAACCCGACTGCGTCACAAACAGTCGCCTGCCCGGTCGATTCGTTCCAGTGTCCTGACGGCACATCCGTAGGCACCTTGCCGAACTCATGCAACTTCCTCGCGTGTCCGCCGCCGAATGTCTCGTTCGCAGACAGCAACGTTGCCTTTGCCATACCGGAGGGATTCACTGCTACGACGACTCCGGACGGCGCAAGTATCGCTGCATATGCGAGCAGCACGAGCACGACGGATGCGACTATCGTCATTCGCCGCTTCGCGATTAATGCGTCATCGAGCGCTCTCTCTACGATAGAGCAGACTGCTATCAGCGCCACCTCCGGCTCACCAGTACCAGTGACGTCACTGTCGTCGACCTTTATAGGGGGAAACACCTTCACGGTGATTCCGATAGAGCGCTTTGAAGGAACTATTGATACGGCCTATTATCTTTCGCGGGGAAGCGATGTCCTGCGATTCGACGCAGTTGACTATAACGTTTCGAACTGGACGAGCACTGGCCTTGATCTAACGCAGCTCCCTGCGGAGGCAGCATTGCGCAAACTCCTCGTCACGCTCCAATAAATTTCTTTGATATACTCAAACAATGAACAACAACCCACTGTTTGAGCCCTTCAACGGTAGCCTCCGAGTCGCTGTGATTGGTGTACTCGCCATCCTCGCGCTCTTCTTACTCGCTGAGACTATAGATGCTGCGTCTAACTTCGGTCGGCCGAGCAATGCAGCAAGCGATACTATTACCGTAGAGGGCGATGGACAAGCGACGCTCGCGCCGGACGTCGCGAACATTTCTTTCACTGTCGACAATACTGCAGCGGCGGTCGCCGATGCACAGGCTGCAACGACTAAGCAGGCGAACGCCGCTCTCGCGTACGTAAAAGCACAGGGCGTCGCGGATACTGATGTGAAGACGCTCTCCTATAATATTTCCCCACAATACGCATACCCAACGCCATGCTCTTCTGCGGGCGAACCCTGTCTGGCGGGTAACACTCCAAAGATAACTGGCTACGAAGTTTCTGAGACAGTTCAGGTGACGATGCATGATCTCACTGCGGTCGGCGCGATGCTCAGCGGCCTCGGTGGTCTTGGAGTACAAAATATCGACGGCCCCAACTTCGCTCTGAGCGACTCAAGCGCTGGTTACGACGCCGCACGCGCCGACGCCATCAATAATGCAAAGGCGCAGGCGACGTTGCTTGCGAGCCAGCTTGGCGTCCATCTCGGGAAGATAGTGAGCTTCACCGAGTCTTCTGGCGGTACCGTTTATCCGGTTGCATTCGCGATGAGCACCGCCGCCTCTGGCGCAGCCGTAGCAGCGACTCCGCCGAGTGTTCCGACTGGTCAGAATACCTATAACGCGACTGTCTCCATCACTTACGAAATTCGCTAGTTGACGCCAGAAAAGCTCCGTAGTATGCTCTTAGTACATAAGAGCCCGCGGGGCTTTTTTATTTACAGAACCATTTATGACCTCACCCTTCACCTATCTGAAGCACGTGCGCGAAGAGTTCACGCATATCGTCTGGCCGTCTAATCGCACGGCGCTCGCACATACGCTCGTGGTCATCTTCATCGCACTCGTCATCGGCATTCTCGTCGCACTCTTCGATTACGTCTTCGGCTCGATAGTGACGAGCGTCGTGGGCGGCTAAATTTTCTATGGACGAGAATCAACTACCGTCAGGCGAGATGGAATTGCCAGAGGAAGAAGAAGTCGGGATGGCCGACATCGCGCCTTCAGTGCGCAAAGAAGTTCGCGATGAAGTCACTCCCAAGAAGGAGGATGCCCGCTGGTACACCATCCATACCTACGCCGGCTATGAAAACGCCGTCGAGCGCAATTTGAAGCAGCGCATCGAGTCTTTGGGTATGGAGAACAAGATATTCGACGTCGTCGTCCCGACCGAGAAGAAGATTCGCGTGAAGGCAGGGAAGCGCATCGTCGAGGAGGAAAAGATTTATCCGGGCTATATTCTTGTGAGGATGATTGTCGACGATGACTCGTGGTTCGTTGTCCGCAATACTCCTCGCGTCACTGGCTTCGTCGGCTCTGGCAATACGCCAGTCCCGATGGAAGAGTCCGAAGTCGGCACGCTGATGAAGCGTATGACCGCCGAGGCCCCGAAGCACCGCATCGACCTTATGAAGGACGATCAGGTGGTCATTATCGACGGCCCGTTCAAGGACTTGGAAGGGAAGGTCGGCGACATCGACGAGGACCGTGGCAAGGTGAAGGTCATGGTGTCGATGTTCGGTCGCGAGACGCCGGTCGAGCTCGACTTTTTGCAAATTCGAAAACTCTAAGGTAGAGTCACATCCACTATGGCTACTGTCGTAAAAAAGATAAAACTCCAAATCCCTGGCGGCCAGGCGACCCCTGCGCCACCAGTCGGTACCGCGCTTGGCCCTGCGGGCGTGAACATCGGACAGTTCGTGACCCAATTTAATGCGGCGACGCAGGATAAGAAGGGCTCTGTTATTCCGGTGGAGATTTCAGTGATGGACGATCGCTCCTTCACCTTCATAATGAAGAATCCTCCGGCTTCTCGCCTCATTTTGAAGGCCCTTGGTATCGAGAAAGGCGCTCACAAGCCAAAGGAGGAAAAGGCAGGGACGATTACCAAAGCGCAAATTGCAGCCATCGTCGAAGAGAAGATTCCGGATATGAACGCCGCGTCGGTTGAGGCAGCTGCGCGCACTATCGCGGGTACTGCCCGCTCGATGGGGATTGATGTGAAGTAAGTTTTTAATGAAAACAGGGCGCGACGGCGGAGCCGTCGCGCCCTGTTTGCTTTTTGCACATCTGACGCGTAGAGTTCGCCCAGATTCTAGTACCAAACATCTTTAGTTAAAGGGAGAAATCGAAATGGAAAACCCTATCGTTGAGGGCTTGGCCCAAGCCGAAGTCATCTGCGACAGTGTGCATAAGGGGTCGCGTCTGGTCACAGTCGAAGTCGAGTTCCCGCGGCCGTACTTGGCCGAATTCAATACGCATACGCGCTTCTCGCGCAATTCGGCGAGCTCGCGGGCGATTCCGGTCTGGAAGCGCATCTTGAGCGTACTCGAGCGTCCGTACATCCCGGATTCGTTCGGGACGAACAAGGCTGGTATGCAGGCTGGTGAGGTGCTGTCTGAAAGAGATCAGCACAATGCGGCAAAAAATTGGCGGGTAGGTCGCGACATAGCAGTCGTGCAAGCATATTTTCTTGCTGGTGGACGTGAAGAATTCCTTTCTGTCGCAAAGAAGGGAGATAAGGCCGAAGATATCGAGAAGTTGATAGACACTATCGAAAATCTAGCTTTCCACTACCAAATCTTTGTACACTTGTCCCGCCAAGACAAGGGGATGCATAAGCAGCATGCCAATCGCGTTCTCGAGCCATATGCGTTCCACACGGTCGTCGTCACAGCAACGCACTGGCGGAATTTCTTCGGCTTACGCGCGAGCGGCAATGCGCAGCCCGAGGCGCAGGACTTCGGCATCGCGATTGCGAAGGCAATCATGGCGAGCAAGCCGAGCGAGTTGTCCAAAGGGCAGTGGCATCTGCCATATATCCGCGAGGAGGATATGGATGAGATGCTAGATGAATCCTCTTTGGAATCGTTGGCAGAAGCTTCTGCAGGGAAGTGCGCTCGGGTGAGCTATCTGACACAGGATGGTGTCCGTTCGCTGGATAAAGACATCGAGTTGGCGAAAAATCTGCAGCGTAGCGGTCATATGTCTCCCTTCCAACATGTCGCCCGCCCGAAAGAGGAAGGTGATCCGGCCAATTCGCACGGGAATTATTCGCCCGTATGGACGCAGTTTCGCAAGCTGCTTGGGAGCGAGAATGACTTCACCATGCTTGTTCCGAAAGAAGAGCTCGTTCTCGGGTGTCGGGGAGACGAGGCGCTTGCCGACTTCATCCTTTCGTATCCTGAATAGTGCTAGCGATTTTGCGCGGCAGCCCCTGGCTGCCGCGTTTTCTTTTCATTTGCTTTTTATACCTCCCGCACGTAGAGTGCCCGCAGGTTGTACCAACCATCACGTTACACAGGAGCATCTTGAATGAGCGTCAAAAGCGACCCCGTTGTCCTTTCGGACAAAGACTTGCGAGACATCACTGCGGGCGCCGTACCGCTTATCACCCACGGACAAGACGGAAGAATAGCTCAAGACCAAATCCAGCCTTCGTCACTCGATCTGACAATTGGCGGTGAAGTCTTCGGTATGGGCCGAGCCTCCCTGCCTCAAGAGGGACAGCCGGTGTCCGGTCTCATCGAGGAGTGTCAATATCGGTTCGTCCGCGATGAAGGATTCCTCCATCGAGGATACACTTACATCGTCCCGCTGGCCGAGCGAGTAGCGCTTCCTGCCGGATTTTCAGCGAAATTCTCACCGAAGAGTTCGACGGGACGCACGGATACTTTCGTCCGCATTCTGGCTGACGGCGTCCCCCGCTTCGATTACATCCCAGAAGGGTATGAGGGCGGCTTATATCTGGAAATCACACCGCTCTCCTTTCCCATCGAGATTCGTTCGGGTCTTTCGCTTGTGCAGATGCGGATACGGCATGGCGATCCAAGGCTCACCGGCAGGGATGTCGCAATCATGCACTCGCGTGAAGGTGTCTTTCTTGATAAGCACGGCGTCTGTATTCCCACCGGCGATCTCAAGCTGGCAGAGCACGGCGTCTATCTGCATGTCGATCTCGATCGCGACATTGTCGGCGTTGCCGCTCGCACCAACGTGCGGGATGCGCTCGTGTTGTACAAAACGGACTTCGCCGATCCGCTCGAATACTGGGAGCAGATTCGTCGACCTAAGAACGGTCTCACGCTCGATCCCGATCGGTTCTATCTTCTGGCAACGAAGGAGCGGGTCCGCATCCCGAACACTATCTGTGGCGACATGGCTCCATACGACGCTTCGACCGGAGAATTCCGCACCCATTATGCGGGGTTCTTCGATCCCGGTTTCGGAGGGAGTGACGGAACTACCGGAGTACTTGAGGTGCGGGGTAGGGAGATGCCTCATCGGCTCTTCGATAATGATCCGATTTGTCTCATGGTCTTCGAGCGGGTGAGCCAAGTCGAGAAGCCATATCAAGGGAACTACCAGAATCCTGGACCTTCACTTTCGAAACACTTCAAACGCCGGTATGAGATGTGGGAACGGCTGATTCAGTAGATTGGAGATTGGTCCCGCGGCAGCTACGCTGCCGCGGGATTTTCTTTTTGTCTGAGTTACCTGTAGGATGAACCCAGATTCAGTTCAGGAGTATTCGTTATGAAAGAAGGTAATGGCAAGATTATCGCCCTCGAGGGTCTCGATGGGTGCGGGAAAGGAGCCCAGATACAGAAGCTGAAGGAGATGGTTGGTTATGATGACGAACATCGTCGAGACGTCCGCTATCGCAGTCGGCGAGTCGTCTTCAGCCGAGAACCCGGCGGTACAGATTTCGCAGAGCAAATGCGTACAATCATCAAGGATGGGATGGGTAATCTGAGCGGGAGAACTCAGCTTTTCAACTTCTTCGCCGCACGAAGCGACCATTGGGAGCGTGTCGTGGTCCCGGCCGTACAACGGGGGGATCTCGTTATCCTCGATCGGTCCGATATGTCGACCTTTGCTTTTCAGATCTACGGACAAAAGGCGGAAGGCGAGGATTTGCGAAAGTTCTTTTGGACTGTCCGCGATTTCGTCTACGGCGAGTATCAACCGGATTTATACATCTTCATCCGCGTATCTCCAGAGGAGTGCCAGAGGCGAATCCTGAGCGCCTTAAAGGAAAAGGGGCGCGAAGTGAGCAACTTCGATGCGCGCGATTTGGATTTTCACCACGCCGTACACATCGGTTACACGGTCTTTGCTGCCGATGACCGGACAGCTACGGTCAACGGTGAGCAGGCGATAGATTTAGTGCATCGCGATATTCGGCAGTTGATTAATGCGTTGCTGCAGTGACCATGCTTTTGGACCCGCCATGGCGGGTCCTTTTTCTACATTTCTGGTAAGATGACCGCGGACTAAAGTACGGAGGATTCTTTTATGGTACGGATTGAAATTAGGGATGAGGCCGGGTGTATAAGCGAACCAGCCAGGGTACGCGTATATGAGGACGAACGTCTCGTGGCCGAGATTATCGGAAAGGTCGAGCCTAAAGAGGGTGCCGATGGAGGATTATACCCATGCGTCACCCTGGAGCATCAGTGCATATGTTCGAAAGGATGTGATTGTCAAAACCCGAAGCCGAAGCGAGGCATGGCTCTCGTGAGTAACGAATGTCCGGTGCATAACGAAGTTCCGCAGGCACATCCCGACTGTCTGGCCGCCAAGCACCATGCGGCCGCTGCCCATTGAAACAATGTTTGCGGTTTTACTCACGGCGCGCCTCTGGCGCGCCGTTTATTTTTCCTACAAGCGAGGTCTGCTACACTCCTTATTATGGAAGAGCGAATACGATATGAAATAGCGCAGCTACTTAAACCTCTCGGTGCAGTACAAGTTGGCTTTGTCGTCGAGAGACCTATAGATTTATCGCACGGGGACTATACGAGTAACGCTGCTCTGGTTGCAACGCGTGCTTTTAAAAAAGATCCAAAGCAGCTTGCAGAAGAGTTTTCTGTTGGATTAAAGAATGCACTTGGTACATCGGTGAGCAAAGTCGAGTTCGCCGGACCTGGATTTATCAACATCACGCTCGCGTCTGAACAAGTAGCACTTGCCGTTGCAGAGGCTGATGCGAAGCGAGAAGAGTGGGGGAAGGGGAGCGCTGAGAATGGGAAGCGCGTCATCATTGAATATTCCAATCCGAACGCATTTAAAGAGATGCATCTCGGACATATGGTCGGTACGATACTCGGCGAGTCGGTCGCGCGGCTCATCGAGAACTCTGGCGCGACGCTCGCACGAGACACGTTCGGCGGCGACATCGGGCCGAACGTTGCGAAGGCATTGTGGGGGTTACAGAAAAATAAAATTAGCGAACCCACGACCGCTGAAGAAATCGGCGCGGCATATACCAAAGGCGCGATGGCCTACGACGCCGACCCCAAGGCCAAAGAAGAAATAGACGCCCTCAACCAGGCCATTTATACGGGTACTAATCATGAATTGATGGAGCTCTGGCGGAAGGGGCGCGACGTCTCGGTCGAGGAGTTTCGGCGTATTTGGAAATTGCTCGGCACACATTTCGATTTCGAGTTCTTCGACAGCGACACGACCGAGACTGGCTTACGCGTCGTGCGCGACGGCCTTAATAAAGGAATATTCAAGATGAGCGATGGAGCAGTCATCTACGACGGCGAGGCCAAAGGCGTGCACACGATGGTCTTCATCACCTCGCACGACACGCCCACGTACGAGACGAAGGATATAGGCCTCGCATTTCTTAAAGAAGAGCGATGGCCGTCAGATAAGGTGATTATCATCACTGGTAATGAACAGACAGGGCGATTTAAGACCGTGCTCGCAGCTCTTGAAGAGCTCGCGCCTCTCCTCGCCGCGAAGATGACGCACCTCGCGACAGGTTTCTTGAAACTTTCTTCAGGAAAGATGTCTTCGCGCGAAGGGAACGTCATCACCGTGGCGGACTTTATTCAGAGCGTGATTAAAAAAGTGGCTGAACGGAATGAAGACCCGCTTGTTGCTGAGCAGGTCGCCGTCGGCGCTATAAAATATATGGTCCTGCGTCAGGCTCCGGGCTCCGACATCACCTTCGACGAGGAGAAGTCTCTCTCGCTTGAGGGAGATTCAGGGCCGTATCTGCAGTACGCGCTTGTGCGCGCGAAGTCGGTCTTGGCGAAGGCGAATGGAAATGCAGATGCAGAAAAGAAAGCCGCGTCGTCTGCGCCGACGCTACTCGAGCGCATCATCCTGCATTTCCCGGAAGTCGTCGCGCGCGCGGCGAGCGAGTTCGCGCCGAACCTGCTCGTGAACTATCTCACCGAGCTTTCAGGCGAGTGGAATTCTTTTTATGCACAAGAACGCATCATCGGCGCTGATGATGAAGCTCATAAATTAGTCATCGCGCGCGCGTTTATACAGACAATGCAGAACGGCCTCGCGCTTCTCGGTATCCCCACGCCAGAGAAAATGTAACTTGCGGCCGAACACATTAAGCGCTAGATTCGCTCCTAGACAGCACATCCCGTGCGTCCAATTGACTGGGAGAACTGAATGCGAAAGAGCAGAAGGGTCATTCGGGCCAAAATCGTAATCGCTGCAGCTCGGTTGCTGGGTTGTAACTTGAGGGAATTCTTCATCCGCGCGATGCCGGATAAGCGTGACATCAAGGTGAACCTGAACAATATTCCCGAAGAAGTGTTTGTTTTCGCCAAGAAAGTCTTCGACGAAAGCAAGAGGCACCGCGCAGAGCCGCCGAGACGAGTCGTTCGCGAGCGCTACCGCCGAGTGGTACCCGCCCTAGCTTTTTGCTGAAAATTCGGGCCCGCAAGATTTATCTTGCGGGCCCGTTTCCATTTACCCTCAGTAAACGCTAAGATATACGAATATGGCAGATACTCCCGAGAAGTCAGATGCTGCGAAACGCGAGGAGGCGACGCTCGCATTCTGGGAGCGTGAGCGTATATTCGAGAAGTCGCTCGCTAAAAAATCCCCCAAGGGAGACTTTATTTTCTATGAAGGTCCGCCGACCGCGAACGGAGCGCCTGGTATCCACCACCTAGAATCTCGCGCTTTTAAAGACGCCATCCCGCGCTATAAAACGATGCGTGGCTATCGGGTGAATCGCCGCGCTGGGTGGGATACGCACGGTCTCCCGGTGGAGATTCAGGTCGAGAAGGCGCTCGGTTTCACAAGCAAGCAGGATATAGAGCAGTACGGCATCGCCGCTTTTAATAGGAAGTGTCGCGAGAGTGTGCTCACCTATATTGATTTGTGGGCGAAGTTCACAAAGCGTATCGGCTACTGGGTCGATGAAGCGAAAGCGTACTTCACGTTCGATAGCTCGTATATGGAAGTAGTGTGGCACTTGCTCGCGCAGACGGAGAAGGACGGGCGACTCTACAAAGATTTTAAAGTCCTGCCTTGGTGTCCGCATGACCAGACAGCCCTCTCTTCGCACGAGCTCGCGCAGGGCTACGAAGAAGTAAAGGACCTCACGATTACTGCTAAGTTCGAGCTTATCGGCCACCCGAATACCTATTTTCTTGCATGGACTACGACGCCTTGGACCTTGCCCGGAAATGTCGCGCTTGCGGTCGGGCCAAATATTGATTATGTGCAAGTAAAGACTGCAGATGGGAATTTTATATTGGCGAAGGAGCGTCTCGGGGCGGTATTTGGCGATACTCCGTATGAAATTATTGATACTAAAAAAGGATCAGAATGTGTTGGAGCGACATACCGGCCGCTCTATGACTTCGCAAAAGAACTCGCTCCAGAAAGTGAGAAGCCAAAGTTCGACAAAGCGTTTCAAGTCTATGCCGCAGATTTTGTCACGACCGAGGACGGCACCGGCATCGTGCATACCGCGGTGATGTACGGTCAAGAAGACTTCGAACTCGGAAATAAAATCGGGCTCCCGAAGGTACATCTCGTGGACCCAGAAGGGAAATTCATCGCGGGGACAGGATTTCTTATCGGACAGTCGGTTGTCAAAGAAGAGACGTCCGTGGAGATACTGAAAGATTTGCAAGCCCGCGGACTGCTTTTCAAAAAAGAATCCTACACGCACGAGTACCCATTCTGCTGGCGTTGTAAGACGCGTCTTATCTACTACGCGCGCGGCTCGTGGTATATCCGCATGTCCGATCTGCGCGAAAAAATGGTCGCCGAAAATAAGAAAATTCACTGGGAGCCGAGCTATATTCGCGATGGTCGGATGGGCGAGTGGCTCGCAAATGCAAAAGACTGGGCGATAAGTCGCGAACGCTATTGGGGTACGCCGCTACCGGTCTGGCAGGGTAACGATGCGAAGGAACGCCTGGTCATTGGCTCCATCGGCGAGCTGAAACAGCATACGAAGAAAAGCGGGAATACGTATTTCTTAATGCGCCACGGCGAAGCGACAAGTAACGTGCGTGGCGTGCTCAGCACCTCGATGGAAAACGCGAGCGACGACCATCTTACTGAAAAAGGCAAAACCACCGTGGTCGAAAACGCCAAAAACCTTAAAGCGCAGGGCGGCGTTGATGTTATTTTCGCTTCTCCTTTTGCGCGTACGCGTGAGACGACGCTGCTCGCCTCGGCGATGCTCGACGTACCGGACGATCGGATACTCTTCGATGACCGTCTTCGCGAAGTTAATTCAGGAGTATTTGATGGAAAATCTCTGGAGGAGTGGCAGCAGTTTTTCTCCTCTTCTCAAGAGCGCTTCACTAAGGCGCCGGAACAAGGAGAAACGCTGAGCGAGGTACGTCAGCGAGTTGGAGCCTTTCTCTACGATATTGAGACGCGATACAAAGGGAAGCGCATTCTCATCATCTCCCACGCGGCGCCGTTGTGGATGATGCGCGTCGCCGCCCAAGGGCTCTCGAAAGAGGAGGTAGAAATGACTCCGCTTAAAACGTCTGAGATATTGAAGCTCGATTTCGTTCCGCTTCCGCACAACGAGGATTACGAACTCGATTTGCATCGGCCCTATATCGACGATGTTGTACTCATGTCAGAGAAGGGGACAGAGCTGCGACGGGTAAAAGAGGTGATGGACGTGTGGTTCGACTCCGGAGCAATGCCGTTTGCCCAGGCAGCAGACGAGCGCGAGGGCGAATCGCTTGAAACATTCCTACAGAAAATCGCCTACCCGGCTGATTACATCAGCGAAGCTATCGACCAGACGCGTGGCTGGTTCTATACATTGCTTGCAGTAGGTACACTCGCAGGCCGTGGAGCGGCTTATAAAAACGTCATCTCTCTCGGGCACCTACTTGATGCTGAAGGACAGAAGATGAGCAAGTCGAAAGGGAATGTCGTTGACCCGTGGCTCGCGATGGAGAAATGGGGCGTCGATGCGCTGCGTTTTTGGATGTACAGCGTGACCCAGCCGGGCGACTCTAAGAATTTTGACGAGAAGACGGTGAAAGAATCTGCGAAGATTCTCTCGTGGCTTGAGAACAGTGCGAAGTTTTATGAATTATTTAAAGACAACGTGAAGGGCGAGCGCAAAGATACCGTGCTTGAACGTTGGATACAGGCTCGTACAAAACAAACGGTCGAGGACGTTGCGTCTGCGATGGACGACTATCGACCTTTTGAGGCGGCGCGCGCGATAAGCGGGCTTTTTGAAGACCTTTCCCAATGGTACGTGCGGCGCGTTCGCGACCGTGCGCGCGAGGGCGATGTGGCTGCAATCGACACACTGCGCGAAACGCTCTGCACCAGTGCACTTCTTATTGCCCCATTCGCCCCGTTCCTCGCGGAAGAAGTATATGCAAAAGTGAAACGAGCTGGCGACCCGGAGAGCGTACATCTCGCTGATTGGCCGGAAATAAAGAAGAAATGGAATCTTTTCGGTGGAAATAAAGACGGGGAACTTATAACTCAGATGTCTCGCGTACGCGCGCTTGCATCCGAAGCGCTCCAAGCACGTCAAAAGGCGAATATTAAAGTACGCCAGCCGCTCGCGAGCCTAATCATTCCTGAAGTACTCGCAGATGAATCGGCGGCGATTCTTGCAGAGGAGGTGAATGTGAAAAAAGTGATTACTGGCAAAGAACTTGCGCTCAATACCACTCTTACGCCAGAGCTCATTAAAGAAGGCGACGAGCGTGAACTCGCGCGCGCAGTCGCTGATGCGCGTAAAACGGAAGGGTTTTCTCCGCGCGACAAGATACGTACCGAGACTCGGCCAGAGGGGAAATACAATGTTGCGCTATCGACGGGAACTCAGCATTTCGACCTCATTCGCGATGAGACATAAATATATGACACATGGCATCGTGCTCTCGCGTTCTCCGCTCGGAGAAGCGAATGCGCTCGTGACTTTGCTGACGCCCGACCTTGGGCTCGTCCGTGCTCGCGCGCAAGGGCTGCGCCAGTCGGGGGCTAAGCTTGCGGCTGCTCTAACCACCTTCGGCGAGAGCGAGGTAGTACTCGTCCACGGAAAGGAGGGATGGCGAGTCGCGGGTGCGGTACTTGACAAGAACTGGTTCGCACAAATGCGCGCCGCCGCGTCGCAAACGCGCGCGGCGCGCGTTTGCCATCTCCTCCTACGCCTCGTGGCCAGCGAGAGTAACGACCCGACCCTCTTTCAAGTCGTTAAGGATTTTTTCGATGCGCTTACGACCTTACCTGAAGATGCACACGAGGCCGCGGAGGTCCTCGTCGCGCTGCGCGTGCTTGCGCTCCTCGGGTTCGATGCGGGAGAGATTCCCGCTGGGGAAGCGGCATTCTCCTCTGAATCGCTCGCCATCGTAGCGAAGAACCGCAGCTCCTATATAACGCGCATCAATCAGGGCATTACCGCTTCAGGGCTTTGATATACTAGGTTTGATGCCACCGTCCTCCGAAGACGATATTAGCTCGCTCGAGAAGGCGCGTAAGCGTTTATACGGGATGGAGGCTCCCGTGACCACGCGCCCGCCACTCGCACCGCCGGACGAGCGTTCTCTACCGCACGCCTGGGAGGGGAATACACTAAGCAGCCCTATGCACCGCGGCAAGCGCCACCTACGCCTCGCGACGATGTTCCTCATCGCCGCGGTGATATTTTTTATCCTTTCACTCGGGGCTGCCGCCTACTTCTTCTATTACGGCGGCAACTCAGTCTCGGTCGACAAGGTCACAGTGGATGTGCAGGGCCCGACAAGCATTGCTGGCGGTGACATCGTGCCGCTCTCCCTTACCATCACCAACAAAAATCCAGTCGACCTAGAAAACGCGACCATTGAAGTCGACTTCCCAACTGGGACGTTAAGCGCAGACGGCTCGAACTCTCCCGACCCGCGTTACACAGAAGATATCGGTACCATCCCGAGCGGCGCGACGGTTACCCGCTCGATAAAGGCGACCATCTTCGGCGGGGAGGGCCAAGCGCTCGTGGTGCCAATATCCTTTACTTATGGCACCGCGGGCTCGAACACGACCTTCGTCAAGACTTCGTCCTACTCGCTCGCGATTTCTTCAACGCCACTATCGGTCTCGGCTGATACTCTTTCTGAAACGGTGTCAGGCCAGCCACTGACCTTCACCCTCACGGTGCGCTCGAATGCGACCGTCCCACTCAACAACGTTGTCGTTTCCAACAGCTTCCCCTTCGGCTTTACAGAGACTAGTGCATCGGTCCCGCTGAATGGCACAGCGTTCTCGCTCGGTACGCTCCAGCCTGGCGCGGTCAAGACGATAACACTCACGGGTACTCTCACCGGAGACGACGGGGACCAGAGAGTCTTCCATTTTAGTGTCGGCACGGCGAATTCCGCGAGCGACCCAACCATCGCTGTTTCCTATATGACTCAGGACGTTCCGGTGAACATAACTTCGGCTTTCATCAGCACATCGCTCGCGCTGAACGGGGACAGCGATGCTAACCTCGTCATCACGCCCGGCTCGCATCAGAGCGCGATTCTCTCTTACACCAACACGCTCAGCACAAGCGTGACTAATGCAAATATTTCCGTTGCGCTTTCAGGTTCTGCGATTGATTACAACAGCATACAGACCACGAGCGGCTTTTATAATTCCAGCAACCATACCATTGTCTTCAGTCAGGATACCGACCCAGCGCTCGCGCAATTGGCTCCTGGCGCCTCTGGCGTCGGCGCCTTCACTTTCGCAACACTACCGTCGACAACGAACGTACTTGGGCCAACCATTACTTTCACGACCTCTGTCTCTGGCACGCGCGTAGGGCAGACCAACGTACCCGAGAACGTGACCGCGTCTGAGAGCGAGACGGTGAAAATCGCGACGGCTGCAATGCTCGCAGCCTCATCGCTCCACAGCTCAGGGCCTCTGAGTAATAGCGGCCCTATCCCGCCAGTCCCAGGGAAGGCGACACTGTACACCATCGAATGGGACGTGCAGAATACCGGCAGCCCGCTTGCGGGCGGCACCGTCACCGCGACGCTTCCGAGCTATGTCTCCTACACCGGCAAGACTGCGGGCGCGGGCTCATTCTCATACGACAACGCCTCGCAAACGGTCACCTGGAGTCCCGGCGACCTCGCTCAGGGCGCCGCCGCAAAAGGGTACTTCCAAGTATCGCTGACCCCTTCAACCTCGCAGAATGGTGGGGTCCCGCAGCTCACGAGCCAAGCAAGCTTTTCGGGATACGATCGTTTCGCAGGCGTGCAGGTGACTGCGTCTGCAGACCCGGTGACGACCGAGACAACGGGAGACCCGGGATATGTCGGCACAGACTCAACCGTGCAATAATCGCCAAATATGTCTGACCAGAATGTAATGGAGAAAATAGTCTCGCTCGCCAAGCGCCGCGGCTTCGTCTTCCCGGGCTCTGAGATTTATGGTGGCCTCGCTGGAACGTTCGATTATGGCCCTCTTGGTGTCGTGCTCAAAGAGAATATCGAGAACCTATGGCTGCGGATGTTCCGCGATAGCCGCGACGATATGTACGGCGTCGACGCTGCAATATTGATGAATCCGAAAGTGTGGGAAGCGAGCGGCCATGTCGCCGGCTTCTCCGACCCGCTAGTCGAATGTGAGAAATGTCACCATCGCTTCCGCGCTGATCAGCTTGATGACCCGAAGAAGTGTCCTGATTGTGGAGGAGCGCTCGGTGCAGTGCGTCAGTTCAATATGATGTTCAAGACGCAAATCGGTGCCGAGGACGGTGCCGACGTTTACCTGCGGCCTGAGACCGCGGGCGGCATTTTTGTAAATTATAAAAACGTCGTCGACTCGCTTCATCCGAAACTGCCATTCGGGATCGCGCAGATAGGGAAGGCGTTTCGCAATGAGATAGCTCCGCGTGATTTCATATTCCGCTTGCGCGAACTCTCTCAGATGGAGGTGGAGTATTTCGTGAAGCCAAGTGATTGGGAAGCGGCATTTGAAGAATGGAGGAAGACAATGCACTCATTTGCGGAAGCAATTGGATTAAGCAAGGATTCTGTTCACGAGCTTGAAGTACCCGACGGCGACCGAGCTCACTATTCAAGGCGTACCATCGACTTCGAGTTTGAGTATCCTTTTGGCCGAAAGGAACTTTGGGGTCTCGCATATCGCGGCGACTTTGACCTCAAGGCTCACCAGGATGGCTCGGGCGTGAATCTTGAATACCAAGACGAAGAGTCGAAGAGTAAATTCTTGCCGCACGTTATTGAACCGTCCTTGGGTGTCGACCGCACCGTTCTCGCGGTCCTCACGAATGCGTATAAAGAAGATACTATGGGCGAAGAGATCCGCTCGTATCTCACACTCGCGCCTAAGATAGCGCCCGTGAAGGCAATGGTCTCGCCACTTTTGAAAAATAAGCCGGAGCTCGTCGAGAAGGCGAGGGAAGTGCGCAAAGAATTACAGAAAGTACATCCAGCCATCGCTTGGGACGATAACGGCAATATCGGCAAGCGTTACCGTCGGCAAGATGAAATCGGTACGCCCTTCTGTGTCACCATTGACTTCGACACTCTCGGCGAGACAACAAACTTGAAAGACACCGTGACACTGCGTCATCGCGATTCCGGCGAACAAGAACGCCTCACTATTCCTGAAGTTGCCGAGCGTATCCGTAAAGCCATCGAATAAAGCGAATTATGTTACGATGCCTGTATGGATAAGGAAATACGGGTTTCTATCACTCCCGGGGGCGTCATCACGACCTTGCTTGTCATCGCTGGCGCATACGTTGTCTGGCTCCTACGCGATCTCATTCTCCTCGTACTGACAGCCATCGTCATTTCCTCGGCGATAGAGCCGGGAGTCGTATTCTTTGTTCGACGGCGCATCCCGCGTTTTATCGCTGCGCTCCTGGTCTACGTACTCGTTTTCGGAGCGCTTTTTCTCGTCCTCTATCTCTTCTTTCCCCCGATTGTCTCTGACGCCACCGGGTTCCTCTCTGCGATGCCGCATTACCTCGATACGATTAATCTTTCCACCTCGTTCCCCTCGATTAGTGCAGCTGATCTCTCTAATAGCAGCAGCGGCACGCAGTCATTTGTACACACGCTCATCTCACTACAATCGGTTTTCACCGCCGGTAGCAGCGGCATACTCCAGCTCCTCGTGACGTTCTTCGGCGGTATTTTCTCGCTCTCGCTTGTCATCGTGCTCTCCTTCTACTTTGCGCTTCAGGACACTGGCGTCGACGATTTCCTCAGGTTAGTGATGCCTGTCACGTACGAAAATTATTCCATCGACCTCTGGAAGCGCGCACAGAAGAAGATAGGTCTCTGGATGCAAGGACAGATTCTTCTCTCGGTTATCGTCGCTATCCTCGTCTATCTCGGTCTGCTCATCATCGGCATTCCATACGCGCTCCTGCTCTCCGTTTTTACCGCGATGGCGGAGATTATCCCAATCTTCGGCTCCCTCATTGCGGGTGCGCTGGCAGTCATCGTGGCGTACTCGAGTGGTGGCGTGGCGCTCGGAGCTATCGTCGCCGGGCTCTACATCGTCGTGAATCAATTTGAATCCAATCTCATCTATCCGCTTATCGTGAAAAAGATTGTGGGCATTCCGCCGCTTCTGGTTATCGTCGCACTTATCGCAGGCGGTACGCTTGCTGGCTTCCTTGGTGTCTTGCTCTCCGTCCCACTCGCCGCCGTGGCGCTTGAGCTTATTACGGACTTCGATAAGAGAAAGCGCCGTATCCAGTCCGCCCGGGGTTAAATTTCTATGAGCGCGCGTTATATCACCACCACCATTCCGTATGTGAACGCGAGTCCGCATATCGGCTTCGCGCTTGAGATTGTGCAGGCAGACGTCCTCGCGCGCGTCTGGCGCGTCGCTGGCGACGAAGTTTTTTTCTCGACCGGCAGCGATGAGCATGGACAGAAAATCGCCGAGGCGGCTGAAAAAGCAGGACAGAAGACGCAAGACTACGTCGACCGCTACGCTGCCGAAGTCGAGAAGCTCAAGGAGCTTCTTAATTTAAGTAACGACACCTTCGTCCGCACCACAAGCCCGGAGCACATCAAGGCAGCACAAGAGATGTGGAAGCGTTGCGAGGCGAGCGGCGACATTTATAAAAAGTCATACACCGGTCTCTACTGCATCGGTTGCGAGTTGTTCAAGACCGAGAAGGAGATATTCGATGGTCACTGTGAACTGCACCCGAATTTGGAGCTGCAGGAAGTTACGGAGGAGAATTATTTTTTTAAGTTCTCTAAGTATCAAGACTGGCTGCAGAGTGACTATCTTAAGCGTCCGGGAGTCATCGTTCCGGAGTGGCGCCTTGAAGAAGCGAGGGCCTTTGTTGCGGGCGGCCTCGAAGACTTTAGCATTTCGCGCGAGAAGAAGCGTCTCACGTGGGGCATTCCCGTGCCGGGCGACGATACGCAGGTGATGTATGTCTGGTTCGACGCTTTAGTCAATTATATTTCCACGCTCGGCTGGCCGGATTCAGGCGGTAATTTCAATAAATTCTGGCAGGAGGGCGAGACGTTGCAGGTAGCGGGGAAGGATCAAATCCGCTTCCAGTCGCTGATGTGGCAGGCGATGCTCAAGTCAGCCGGAGTGAAGCCGACCGACCACGTCTTCTACCACGGCTTCATCACTTCAGGCGGCCAGAAAATGAGTAAATCATTGGGTAATGTCATCAACCCGCTCGACCTCGTCGAGAAGTACGGCACCGACGCCGTGCGCTATATCCTCCTGCGCCATGTGAGCCCGACCGGAGATTCCGACCTCACCCTGGAAGCCATTCACGACCATTACACTGCTAATCTGACGAATGGAATCGGTAATTTAGTTGCACGCGTGATGCAAATGGCAACGACCTATTTCCACTCGCCTGTAGAGATGACTCAGCAGACGGTATCTGATCCAACTGTTCAGGCTTCTATTCAGGCATTTGAATTCAATGAGGCGATGAATGGGATTTGGGAACGTATTGGGCATAATGACGCACTCATAACACTCGAAAAACCTTTCACAGGAATTAAATCCGACGACAAAAGTATTCATAACAAAGCGCAGGAAGTGATAGAGAAACTGGTTCGAGAATTGCATGCAATCGCCATCGATCTCGCTCCCTTCATGCCTACAACAAGCGAGAAAATACTCGCGGCAGTAAGGGAAAACAAAAAGCCTGAAAACTTATTCCCGAGGATATGAAGGCGAGATATATAGACGCGCACTGTCACGTCCAGTTTGACCAGTATGCAGAAGACCAGGAGCAGATAATCGCGCGGATGCAGAAAGAGGGCGTCGTGGGCATCGTTGTGGGCTGTGACCTCGACTCATCGAAAAAAGCGGTCGCGCTCTCAGAGAAACACGAAAATCTTTTCGCTTCCATCGGGTTGCACCCCAATCACGAAGCTGACGAATGGTACGAGATAGAAAAGTATCGAGAACTCGCGAAGAGTCCGAAGGTCGTAGCGATAGGGGAGTGCGGTCTCGACTACTATCGCCCGACCGAAGTGAATGACGAGGTGAAGCATAAGCAGAAAAATATATTCAACGACCAGATACTGCTCGCCGCCGAGCTCAATAAGCCGCTCATCATCCACTCGCGTCCGAGCAAGGGCACTCAAGACGCGTACCGTGACCTAATAGAAATTTTAAAGAAAGCTAAAACTGCATACCCAAACCTGAAGGGAGACATCCACTTCTTCGTCGGTGGTGTGGAGGAAGCGCGGGAGCTCATCAAGCTAGGGTTCACCCTTTCCTTCACCGCCGTTATCACTTTCGCGCGGGATTATGACGGGGTCATACAATCAGTCCCACTTACGAGCATCCTTTCGGAGACTGACGCGCCATACGTTGCCCCCAAAAGCCGCCGCGGGCAACGTAATGATCCTTTGGCGGTCCAAGACGTCGCTCTAAAGATTGCAGAAATCAGGGCCGACGAGCCAGATATCGTCCGCGTAGCACTCCTCCAGAACGCCAAACGCCTATTTGCTCTACCAATTGAGCCGTGATAGGATTCCGCCATCATGGCGACGCAAGATACAGAGATGCGCGAGGCTGACTCGCTCGATACCGTCGGCGACGAGCCGCGCGTGTACGAGCTCGGCTTCCACCTCGACTCAGAACTCCCGACAGAGGAGGTAAAAAAGACATATCAGGCGACACTCGAAAGCATCACGAGCCGAGGCACCCTTATCGCTGAGGGAGAACCGATGAAGATTAAGCTCGCCTACACTATTTCTCGCCAAGAGACGGCAGGCCGACGCGATTTCGACTCAGCCTTCTTCTCATGGATTGTCTACGAGACGACTCCCGAGAAACACGCAGAGGTTATTTCCGCAGCGAACACCGATAAGCGCATTATCCGCTTCATCGACCTACTTACGACCAAAGATGCTGCTCGCCACGCGGTAGAGATGCGCGAGATAGCTATGAAGACGCCGGAGCACACTGAAGACCCGGAAGAAGCAGCTGGCGCAGCGCTTGATGCCGCACTCGAGAACGTCGTCGTATAAATCATGTACCTCAACAAAGTATTCCTCTACGGTAATTTGACCCGCGACCCGGAGCTCAAGGCGCTTCCGTCCGGCAGCCAGGTCGCGAATTTCGGCATCGCGACGAACCGTAGCTTTAAGGACAAGACGGGCGCACGCCAAGAAGCAACAGAGTTCCATAACATCGTTGCCTTCGGTCGCACGGCGGAGGTGATAGCGCAGTATATGAAGAAAGGCCGTCCAATTTTCGTCGAAGGACGCATTCAGACGCGCTCCTGGGACGATAAGGAGAGTGGCAAGAAGAATTACCGCACCGAAATTGTCGTCGACAATTTCCAGTTCGGTGCGGACGGCGGCAAGGGAGGCGCGCCAAGCAGTGCTTCACGCGGAGGCGAGGAGCAGCCAGCTCCAAGTGATGGTGAGGCGATTAAGTACCCAGACGAAGAGATTAACCCGGAAGACATTCCATTTTAAATAATCAACTATGGCATACCAAGCTGAACGCGAAGAGGTAGAGATTAAGAAGTTTATCGACTATAAAGATGTCGCATATCTGAAGCTCTTCACCAATCCGCATGCCAAGATGCTCTCCAAGAAGCGAACCGGCGTTCCGGCAGGGAAGCAGCGCGACATTATGCAGGCCATCAAGCGCGCTCGTTATATGGCGCTCCTTCCGTACGTCTCTGCATAAATTTGTTTTTCTAGGACTTCGTGACCCGCTCGGTGTAAACACCGTCGTCAGTATTGATGCGGATGATATCGCCGGTATTGATAAAAAGAGGGACATCCACCTTCGCACCGGTGATGAGCTCGACAATCTTCGTGCCGCCGCTGACCGTGTTTCCTTTGACTGCGGGAGCTGCCTCCTTCACTTCGAGATCAACTTTTACCGGAATCTTTATCGTCATCGGTTTCTCCTGGTAGGTGAGCACCTCCACAACGCTGTTTGGCGCTAGCCACTGCACCCGGTCGTGCACGACCTCATCGGGGAAGGAGAAGCGATTCTTCGCATTGCCTTCTTCCGCGAACCAACTCTCGCCACGATTGGTATATAGATAGTTTGCCTGCATACGGTCGATGTCAGCTTCGGTCACCGTCTCATTCTGATGGAATGAAATTTCCATTACCTTACCGCTCACGAGGTGGCGAAGCTTCGTCTGGTTGACCGGCTTCCTCTGTTGCATACGGAAAATGTGCGACGAGAGCACCTCGTAGGGCTCGTTGTTGTAATCGATGATGCTTTTCGGGAGGATTTCGTTGTAGCTAAGTACGGCCATATTTCTGAAACTAAGATTGAATAAGATTTGTTATAAAAAGTACCGCGCGAAGCGGATTCGTGTATGCTAACAGATGCAATGAGCTTTTCAAGCTTCTCACAGGAGGTAGCCGCTCTCTCGGACGCAGAGGTGCTTGCCCGCTCCCAGAAGGAGCCGGACCTCTTCGCTCTCCTCGTCCGCCGCTATGAAGCGCCTCTTTTGCGCCGTGCGAAGAGCATTCTCTTTTCTCCCGAAGACGCAGAAGAGGTAGTTCAGGACGCTTTCACCAAGATGTACCTCTATGCCGATAAATATCAGCCACAGGCCGGAGCCACCTTTTCCTCCTGGGCCTACACTATTCTAAATCGCGTTGCGTATACCAAGTATCGGGCGAAAACAGTTGAGCGTGGAAAGCGGGCTGAGCTTGAGCCGGAACACTACGAGTCTTTGCCGGACGCACGGGCTGAATTTCTCGAAGACCTCTCGATACGCGACGAGGTCATCACTGCTCTTGCGAAGCTGCCCGAGGCGGCGGCAAAGATACTACGCCTCCAATTTATCGAAGGGAAGAATCAAGAAGAGATTGCGAAAGCCGAGAATCTCTCGATTCCTGCCGTGAAGACACGCGTCCATCGCGCCAAAAAACTTTTCAAACAAGCATATGATGAACAACACTATGACTAACCAATCCGACATCGAACGCATTGTGATGCAGCGAGTGCATCTCATCCGCGCACTCAAGTTCGCTATTTCCGGCGGCGTGTTCTCTATGATAGTTTCGTTCCTCGGGCTATGGGGCATCGGGAGGGAAGTGTGGGTCGCCCACGTGCTCCAGAATGCACCAACGAGCATTTCAAATCTACCCGCGTTCTATCTCGCAGCGTTCGAGCACACGCGACTGCCTGTACAGTTGCTAATAATCCTCACGCTCATTGCGCTCTTTTTTGTTGCGCGCGAAGTTTCTCGCGCAATCTCTTTTGTCGCTACTACAAAAAGCGTCTAACTCTCTGCCAACTTTTCTTTAATCTGCTTCAGTAGGTCTTTAGCAACAGTCTTGTTCTCAGCGAGGAATTTGCGCGTGGCGTCATAGCCCACCGCGAGCTTCTCGCTACCCATCTTATACGTCGCGCCACTCTTCTCGATGATGCCGAACTTCTCTCCAAGCGCAATGAGCTCGCCCTCGCGGCTGATGCCTTCGTTGTAGAGCAGGTCGAACTCAGTCGTTTTAAATGGTGCGGCAACCTTATTCTTGACCACCTTCACGCGCACACGTCCGCCCACAACCTCTTCGCCCTTCTTGATGCTTGCGATGCGGCGGATGTCGAGGCGCACCGAGGTGTAGAACTTCAGCGCTTTGCCGCCTGGAGTCGTCTCGGGGTTCCCGAACATCACTCCGATTTGCATACGAATCTGATTGATGAAAATGACGATAGTCTTGCTGCGCGAGACGATAGCCGTGAGCTTGCGGAGCGCCTGGCTCATCAGTCGCGCCTGCTTGCCGACATGCTGTTGGCCCATCTCTCCCTCGATTTCGTCCTTCGGAGTGAGTGCAGCGACGGAGTCGATGACGATGATGTCGACATTGCCGCTGCGCACCAGGCTCTCGACGATGTCGAGCGCCTGCTCGCCGGTGTCCGGCTGGGAGATGAGGAGTTCCTGCAGCTTCACGCCGATGCGGCGAGCATATTCAGGATCAAGCGCGTGCTCTGCGTCAACGAAGGCCGCAACGCCGCCGGCTCTCTGTGCCTCAGCAATCGAGTGGAGCGCGAGCGTCGTCTTACCCGAGGATTCCGGTCCAAATATCTCTATGATGCGGCCGCAGGGGAGACCGCCGACGCCGAGCGCGGCATCGAGACCGATGGAACCCGTCGATATGGCGGCAATCTTCTGGGGCGTGCCCGCGCCGTAGGTGGTGATTGATTCGTCGCCGAACTTAGTGCGGATCTCCTTCAACGCTTGGTCGATGGATTTCTGTCGCTCACTCTTGTCGTCGCTCGACGCCGTAACGGTCTTCAAAACTTTTTCTTTTTTAGGTTTGCCGAATGCCATAGGATTAGTGATTAGTTTGTGGCTGAGCTGCTTGTTGCTGGTACAAAAATGGTGCGCGTCTCTGTTACGATCCTACCGAAGCGGTCGGTAACAGAGAAAGTTAGTATAGAACCTCCTTCGGGAAATGTAAGGGTTGACGAAAAGTTCCCATCCTGGTCATGCAGCAGCGGCATACCATCGAGTGTTAGGAGCGCGGAGCGCTTCGCCTCGCCGCTAATCGTAACGATGCCGCCCGGCAGCGACGCATCATTCGCAGGCGAAGATATATAAAGAGTAGGGCCTGCAATCAGCGGCCATGCTTCGACAATCCCATACCCGACCAAAATCAGGAGAATCGCCCCGATGAGATACCGAGTCATTCTCTCTAGAACTCTGCACTCTCTGCGTCAGCTTCATCGGCCACTGGAGCCTCAGATGTACCTCTGGTGAGCACTTCGCGCGGCTTGCTGCCATCAGCAGCACCGATAACCCCTTTCGCTTCAAGTACATCCATCAATCGCGCGGCGCGAGAATAACCGATTTTCAGTTTGCGCTGCAGATACGAGGTCGAGGCGCGTCCTGCCTGTTCGACAAATGTTTTTGCTTCTTCGTAGAGATCATCATCTATCTCTTCGTCATCCATATCACCATTCACGAGTCCGATGACATCATTCGACTCTACATTTTCGGCGTTCCCACCGAGATTGATGCTTGATAAGTCGCCCGCATTGTGGCTCTTGATATAGCTCACGACCTTCTTCACCTCGTTCTCGCTAATGAATGCAGTCTGGATGCGCACTGGTTTCTGCATATCGCTTGAGAGATAGAGCATATCGCCCGCGCCAAGCAGACTCTCCGCGCCCGAGCCGTCGAGAATGGTGCGCGAGTCTATCTGGGAGGCAACTTGGAGCGCCATACGCGTCGGCACGTTGGCTTTGATAAGACCGGTAATGACGTTGACCGATGGGCGCTGGGTTGAGAGTATTAAATGTATACCGACCGCACGCGACATCTGCGCGAGGCGGACGATAGACGCTTCGAGTTCGCGTGGGAACGTATGCATAATATCAGCGAGTTCGTCGATGACTATAACAATATAGGGGAGTGCCTCAGGCATCACTTCAGCCTGCTTTGCCTTCGCGGGTTCGTATATAGAAGTGTGATAGGAATCGATATCGCGAACTTTTTCGCCTTCAAGGATATTGTAGCGGCGGTCCATCTCCTTGGCTGCCCATTTCAGCGAAAGAATCGTCTTCTTCGCGTCGGTGATGACGGGAGTGAGCAGATGCGGTATGCCGTTATAGGCGGTGAGCTCCACGCGCTTCGGGTCAATCATAATGAAGCGTAGCTGGTTCGGCCCGTTTCGGTAGAGGAGGGAAGTGATGAGCGCGTGCATAGCGACTGACTTTCCTGAGCCGGTCGCGCCCGCGACGAGTGCGTGTGGCATCTTCGCAACGTTCACATAATGCGGCGTGCCGCTGATGTCCCGACCGAGCGCAGCGAGAAGCGGTTTCGTGCTGTCTGACCACTCAGGAGTCGAGAGGATGCCGCCGAGGCCGACCATCGCCTTGACCGTGTTCGGTACTTCGATGCCGACGAGGGATTTCCCCGGAATAGGTGCCTCGATGCGTACCGGATGCGCAGCGAGGGCCAACTCCAGGTTATTCGCCAGAGAGACTATCTTGGAAAGGCGGACGCCCTCGGCAGGCTTCACTGCGTAGCGGGTGACAGTCGGGCCGACCGACACCTCATCCATCTCGAGGTTGATACCGAAATTCTGGAAGGTGCGTTTAATTATGTTCGCATTTGCTTTAATATCGCCGACGCCTGGCTTACCACGGTCGCTTCCAAGCAGAGAGAGCGGCGGCGCATCGTACTCAGCATCGAAGTTTGCTATTCCCGACCCTTGGGCTGTACCACTGCGATTAAAGACAGTGACCACCGGGTCGCGCTCTGGAGCCGGAGCATCCTCTTCCGTATTCTCATCGGACTCGTCTTCAGACTCTTCTGGGACACCAACTACATCAGTGAACTCCTCCTCGGCCATTTCTTCATCAGCACTTTTCCGTTCCTTCATCCGTCCCCAGAGTGTCAGCACATTCTCGCTCAGCAGGGCCCACAATAGCTCGACATCGGTCACAATCGCGATACCGACGGCAATCGTCGCGAGGAGTAGGACAAGCGCTCCCCAAAAACCAAAGAATCCAGAAAGGGACTTGCCAAAGAAGGTGCCAACAGCCCCTCCGAACTGAGCGTCGGGGAACAGGCCAGCGAAAGCAAGAATAGAGGCGAGAATAATAAGGATGCCTGAGGCAGTGAGCGTCTCGAGTAGTGGCCGACGGAACCCTGCATATACCGCGACAGCTATAAGGGCGAAGGGGAGGAGAAATGCGCCTATACCGACAATCGCATAGCTTGTCGTAAAGACGACAGTCCCCACAGGGCCGCCCTTACCGAACACCGCCAGAATAAGCAGGATACCTGCAGCGAACAGGACAATGGCGGAGGCATAGCGTATAAGAGTGTCGTACTCCCGCACATCTTCCTCCCGACCTCTGCGAGATTTTCGCGTACTATTTCTACGGCTCATAATGTATGCATTGTAGCACTTGCTCCGCGAATTCTGCATAATCCCGCAGTTGGAAAGCAAAATCGCTTGCATTGTGCCTTATAGGACATATACTACCTCCATAATCTTATGGAAAAAGGACAAGATATAGGACAAAGTATCGAAATCCGACAGATAAAGTCAAAAGGTAATTCTACTCAACTACAAGATTTTGTCTTAGAAAAAAGCATATTTAATAATGTCTTTGAAAAAGACATACGGAGAGTATTTATCTATAAAAAAGCCGAACGACTAGCGAAGGCCATCCACCTCATTGCTCCCGCATTCTCCGATACAGTGTCCTTAAAGAATCGAATTGACTCGATTGCTATAGGACTTGTGGATGCGGCAACGCTCCCATCGAATACCGCCCGCGCCGCTCTCTCGCGCGAGCTCCTGACTCTCTCCAGCATACTTTCGATTGCTCGATCAAGCGGCCTACTCTCCTCAATGAATGCAGAACTGGTTGCCCGAGAAACTCATCTATTGCTTCAGGAAGTGTCGGAATATGAAGAGCCGAGAGTTTCTTTCGATGAGACCCCGACACTTTCTGGAATCGCGAAAAAAGCGTTCTCAACTGAATCACCTCAGAAACCGTCGTCACATAGACAACCCACTCAGATACGGAGAAGTGCGGAAACACACACAACAGCACCTAGGGGACGCATAAAGGACAGTAGTGGTGTATCGGACATTCGCGTAAAAGACAGAACCGAAGCCGTATTGTCCGTTATAAGAAACAGGGGAGTAGCAAGTATAAAGGACATTTCTACCATTATTAGGGACGTTTCAGAGAAGACTATCCAAAGGGAGCTTATGGGGCTTGTAGCAGCCGGTACTATTAATAAGCAGGGTGAGCGTCGCTGGAGTACCTATTCGCTCGTCTAGTTTTGACTTTATACATTATATTTGCTAACCTCCTCTGGTGGTAGCGATTGGGACAGTAGCGTAAAGAACAAGCCATTTCACTCGCCAGTTGGCGCGGAGGTGGCTGTTCGGCGTTATATATCTCATTAGTTGTTATCCACATACCGGTAATAGCAGAGGGCTTTCTTCGGCTATATACTAGGTAAGTCCTTACGAGGACTCTTTTGTTCTCGGGGGGCGTACTTTGATAACCAAATAGTCCGTTTGATCGACGGACATCAACTCTTGCCAACTAACCCATGGCTCACTGGTCGATACCGTGCGCTGTGGGATAGTGTGAAATTGAAAGTGCTCGTGCGAACCAACTTGATTCAAACCAACATTATTATTGTGTGCTCTTAAAATCATTAACAATCGTTATGAACTCAATAACTACAAAGGCAATGGCGAAAGTTGCAGCAGTAGCAGCCGGACTCGCAATGGCGACTTCGATGCTCTCGCTCGCCCCTATCGCACATGCAGCCTGCTCCGTCGGAACGGTTGACCTCACGGTCGGCTCCACTGGCTCAGCAGTAACGTGTCTTCAACAGAACCTCATCGCGGCTGGATATTCAATCCCAGCTGGCGCAACTGGATACTTCGGTGCCCAGACTAAGGCGGCAGTATCGTCTTGGCAGGCAGCAGCTGGTGTTTCACCGGCGGCCGGCTACTTCGGTCCTATCTCTCGCGCAGCTTGGAGTAACAGCACGAGCATGGGCGGCGGCACCTCTACGGTTGCTGGCTGCGCTGCTGGCGCTATGTTCAGCTCGACCACAGGCGCATCATGCACATCGACTTCAACAGTCGCTGGCTGTGCTCCTGGCGCGATGTTCAGTTCAACAACTGGACAGTCTTGCGGAACTTCGACTACGACCACGCTTCCTGCAGGATGCACCTCGACCGCTGGCTTTAGCCCAACGACGGGTGTCTCTTGTTCGACTGGCGTAACCACGACGACTGGTGGAACCGGTGTAGGCTACCTTACTCAGGTAACCTCACTCGGCGACATTACGTCCTCGCTTAACGCGGGTAATCCGGCAGTCAATGTGGTTGGCTTCTCTGCTCACGCTACCAACGGTAACGTTACCGTCCAGCGTGTTCAGGCGCTCTTCACAATCTGCGGTGGTACAGTTCTTACCACATACCCATCTGGAGCTAGCGGCACTGCTTCATTCTGTAGCAATGGCGTAGACAACCAGAGCGTTAACCTTAACCGCTATGTCAGTGACATCAGTCTCTGGGACGGCTCTACGGAAATCGCGGATGTTAATCCTTCTACTGCGGGCAGTTTCACTGGCCGCACCTGGACGATTCTCTTCCCTGGCTTGAGCGCAGTTATTCCTGCTAACACGACGGCTAACTTCCACATTCAGGTTACGCCGCTCGCATCTGTCGGAACGACTGAGACTGGCCAACCGATCGTCGTCTCCATCCCTCTTAACGGCATCAATGCTGTTGGCTCTGATGGAATCCAAGGAACGTATGGTCCGGGAATTGACCAACAGTTCACAGTCTCGACTGCGAACGTCGGTACGCTCACGGTCTCTACGGCTTCTGACAACCCGAACGCAAGTTTGGTCGCTGTCGGCAGCTCGACTACCACTGGCGTGAAGCTCCTTGCCTTCAATCTGCAGGCAAAGAATCAGCCGCTCACAGTTACCCAGCTTAATGCTTCGGTAGGTGTGAACGCTGGTAGCGTTAACGTCAACAACGTGCTCAACACCCTCTACCTTGAGGACTCGAGCGGTAACGTTATAGCGTCTAAGACTGGTAGCTCCGGCACCTACAATGCAATCAACTTCCAGAACCTCAACGTCACGATTCCTGAGGGAACCACGGCTGAGTACTGGCTCGTTGCGGATATCAAGGGTGACCAGAGTTACTCTGACGGTGCTACGATTGTTGCCTCTACATCTGCCTCTGGATGGACTGTCACTGACGCCAACGGCGCCACAGTCAATCCTTCCTCGGCAGCTCTTGGTAACACGCAGACCCTCTCAGCAGCTGGTATAAGCGTTGCACTCGGCACGCCGACTGCAACCGATGTGTCGACTACTATCAGCGGTCAGGGTGATACCGGAAACTACTCGATTCCGTTCACCGTAACTGCAGGTAGCAGCGACATCTGGGTCAGCGGTGTCGTCGGAGCAAGCGGTGTCGCCACAGCTGGTGATATCAACTTCGCGACTACTTCGACCTCGAACATTGCAGTAACGAACCAGGGAGTTGCTAACCTCTCAGTACAACCGCAAGTTGGCGGCAGTACGAGCGGCGACGTGACCTCACCTGCTTCGTCAATCGCTTACAAGGTCCCTGCAAACACAGCTCGTACGTTCACTCTTAACGTGACGTACACCGCGACCGCAACTGGATACACTGGCCTTCAATTGGTCAGCATCTACTACGGCACGTCGGCTGCACAAGCAGTGTCCACTGGTGCTTCGCTCTACAACTCGAACATCACGACCTTCCAGACGAACAACATCAACCTGGTCAAGCACTAATCTGCTGATCTCGTAGATCCAAGCTAGGAAATTGGCCTAGCAGCAAAAACCGCCCTTCGGGGCGGTTTTTGTATTTGTGCTATTCTTTTATATATATGAAAAGAGACACTCGACGCCGGATACTTCCATTTATCACCGAGTTTGTGAAGTTCTCCACCGGCTTCGCCGTCATCGTCGCCGTCGCGCTCCTCTCTCTCCACATCGCCAGCGCCGCGCTATAACCTTCTCTCAGCTCGAATCCAAGACGACCAGGACAAATTGTGTTTTCCATCAGGTTCTGGTATTGTGCGCTGGTACGAACCGAAGACAGTGGGTTTCCTGAAAAGGAATAAATCCTGCCGAGGCGAGACCAAAAGGGTCGAACTCTCCTTTATATTCGTTCGTGCGAAACACATATGGCAATATCAAAAGATAAGAAGGTCGCGATTCTCGCGAAGCTCACCGATGCTTTCAAGGAGGCAACATCTGTTGCTTTTGTCGGCTTCAGTAAGCTCACCGTGAAGGACGCATCAGAACTACGTAAGCAGCTCAAGACTGCGGGCGTGAAGTATTACGTCGCGAAGAAGACGCTCATCCGCAAGGCTCTGGGGCAAAACGGTTACACGGGAGAAATTCCGGAGTTGCCGGGCGAAGTCGCTGTTGCGTGGACAGCTGAAGATGTCACTGCGCCCGCTCGTGGCGTGTATGAATTCGGCAGGAAACTGAAGGGCGCGCTCACGCTGCTCGGGGGAGTATTTGAAGGCGCGTATGCTGACGCGCTGAAGATAGTCGCTATCGCAACTATCCCGCCTATGCCGGTGCTTCGCGGAATGTTCGCAAATATTATTAATTCACCACGACAACGTTTCGCCATCGCGCTGAACGAAGTGGCGAAGACTAAGAACTAAGTATGAATCAGGAACAAATAATTGAAGCAGTCGAGAAGATGACCGTCGTCGAACTCAACACGCTCGTAAAGGCGATTGAGGAGAAGTGGGGCGTCTCTGCAACTGCAGTAGCAGCCGCAGGCCCGGCAGCAGCCGGTCCGGCGGAAGAAGGGAAGTCCACCGCAGATGTCGAACTCACCGATGCGGGTGCTTCTAAGATTGCCGTCATCAAGGCGGTGAAGGAGGCTCTCGGTCTCGGCCTTAAGGAGGCTAAGGACCTCGTCGACGGAGCCCCGTCGATGCTCAAGCAGGGAATGAAGAAGGAGGACGCAGCCGAGTTCGCTAAGAAGCTCGAAGCGGCTGGTGCGAAGGTCACGCTCAAATAAAGAACGACAAAAACGCGGCTCCGCCAAGGCGGAGCCGCGTTTTGCGTTTTTACGCCCCAGCACTTACACTAGCCAGATTATGAAGGAACTCGCGAAACTCTTCGGCTCTCCCGCTCGCCTGAAAATAATCCGCCTGTTCGTATTCAATCGTGATAAAGCTCTCTCCTCTTCCGAGGTAGCTGAGCGAACCAAGCTCTCGAAAGAGGTCGTGCGTCGTGAGCTCACTGAACTCACTGTCGCAGACCTCATTCGTAAAAAGGGAGCAAACGTCAAAACACAGTATCACATAAATGCGAGCTTTGAACACCTTGCTGCGCTCGACACTTTCATTCGCGATACGACGACCGTGAGTCCACGGGCAATGATGAACTCATTCCGAAAGGTTGGCGCGTTGCGTCTCGTCGCTCTCTCAGGATTATTTGTGGATGTCTCCGAATCACAGATTGACCTCCTCGTCGTGGGAGATCGCCTTAACGAAAAAGCGCTCGCGAGCGCAATTCACTCGCTCGAAGCGGAAATGGGGAGAGAAGTCCGCTACGCCTCATTCTCCACAGAGGATTTCCGCTACCGACTTGGGGTCTATGACCGCCTATTGCGCGACGTTTTTGACTATCCACACCGTCTTCTTATCGATAAAATAGGGCTCTAGAAATGATACACTTTATCTACATGCTCGGCGTGAAGGCATGAGCAGATTAGCCGTATAACCAACAAATCGTTACTTATTATGATACTTACCACTTGGGCGGACGTGCTTAATCAGTCCTTTCAGAACCTCTTCTACGGACTGGTGTCGTTCATCCCGAATTTAATCGTTGCAATAATCATCTTCATCGTCGGCTGGCTCGTCGGCGTTGGTCTCGGTCGCGTCGTGAAGCAAATAGTCGACGCCATTCGTGTTGACCATGCGCTTCGTTCTACCGGCATCGAGCGCGTACTTTCTCGCGCCGGGTTCAAGCTCTCTTCAGGAGCGTTCCTCGGCTTTCTCGTCGAATGGTTCTTCATCATCGTCTTCTTGGTCGCCGCTCTTGATGTACTACACCTGACGACGGTGAACCTCTTCATCAGTGAAGTGGTGCTCGGTTACTTGCCACAGGTAATCGTAGCAGTCCTCATCCTCTTCGTCGCCGCAGTAGTGGCGGAAGCGGCAGAGCGCATCGTCGTCGGTTCTGCGCGGGCAGCCTCTCTGAGCTCGGCAGGATTCATCGGTAAAGTGACGCGCTATTCAATCTGGATATTCGCTATTCTCGCCGCTCTCGCGCAGCTGAACGTCGCGACGGCCTTCGTCCAGACTCTCTTCACGGGCGTCGTTATCGCGGTCTCGCTTGCCGTCGGCCTCGCCTTCGGGCTTGGCGGCCAGGCCGCCGCGGCGCGTTATATTCAGCGCTTTGAAGCAGAAGTAAAGGAATAACCTTTACTGAAGTCATAGAAAAACGCTCTCCTAATGGAGAGCGTTTTTCTATGACTTAAAGCTGAGGTTAATTTGCTTTTCATTAAACAAGTTGTAGGATGGGCATCTCACATACATATGAAGATTCTAAAGCTCGGTGCCGCTCTACTATTTACATTTAGTCTCGCCCCGCTGTCTGCATATGCCCAGACTAGCGCTACAGCTGGCAACGATTGTCCGGCGCTTTCCGTTACTCTGCAACTTGGCATGAACGATGCCACTACCGGAGGTCAGGTGAGCGAGCTGCAGAAGTTCCTTGCTGACCACTATGGAATCGATCCGACAGAACTCGTGAGCGGATACTTCGGTCCAGCCACGCAGGGCTACGTCATACAATTCCAAGAAGAGCAGGGACTCTCCGCGTATGGCATTGTCGGTCCGCTCACTCGCGCGGCCATAGCACGCGCCTGTACGCAAGCGTCGACAACTCCTCCAACAAATACGAACCCGAACCCGGGAACCACTTCTTCCACCACTCCCTCTGCGACCAGCGACGACAACTCTTCGACCATCGCATATGCGCAAGCTGATAACGCGACGAGCCAGAATACTCTTCTTCCGGGAGAGAGCGCGGCAGTAGTGGGAGAACATCTGCCCACCTTCTCGCTTACGGTAAACATAGGGGACTATTCCACGGTCGGCCAGCCAAATACGGACGGTACTCGGGTTACCTTTACTGTCCCCTCGGGGATTCGGGCGGGCACTTATTTCCTGAATCTTGCGGGCCAGAACGGAGTACTGACGAATACGATTTCCGTTACCGTAGGCTCTGCGCCTACAACCCCATCAGCTCCCGCACCGTCTACTTCTACTTCGATAACCATCTCTTCCGTCAACATACAAGCGCCGACCAGTTCTACAGATAACGTGCATATCACCATATACGGAACTAACCTGGAATATCAGTCGCAAGTGTATTTCGGAAACTGCAATACGCTCGCGACGTATGTCCCTAATCCGGAATCCTTGACCATCCAGGTCGACCCTACTACCTTCTCTACCGGCTGCGGAGGGTCTTCGTCGATTAATATAAAGGTCAAATCTATCGATGGGACTTACAGCAATACCGTAGCGGGAACGATAAACTCCTCCGTAGCTACCGTACCGCAAAATGTAATAACATTCTTCCCTGACACTACGGCGATTACCATCAGCCCGCTGTCGGCGCACGTGGGCGATACGGTCCAGGTAACAGGGAGGAACTTCACTTCGGGGACGTATGTGTATCTGGACAATGCGCAGGGACTGGTCATCTTGCCGACCTCATGGACTCCGACATCCCTCGACTTCGTCGTCCCCTCGAATATCACTCCCGGACTACATCGGTTGATCATCGGAAATAAAGACTAAGCTAGGCCGTAGAAGAGAGATATCTATACATCCCCTTGCGCTTTCTGACCCCCTCGTCTATACTCTCTTTTACGTGTCTACGAACCGAAAGAACCCCAACTTTTTAGGAGCGGATAGGCCGTAAAGGCCCGCGCGTGTAAACGCGAAAGAACCGCTTCAGGCGGTTCTTTCATTTCGAGGAGACGCGCGAATTTTGACATACGAATACGTGAGTAGGTAAATAAAAAACCACACGACTTTGTCGTGTGGGTTAAAGTGTGTGCGAAAAAGATTGTGGTATATAGGTCTCCGTACGAGAGACATAAGAGTGCACGGTGGATGCCTTGGCCTAGGACGGCTATGAAGGACGCGACTAATCTGCGATAAGCTCCGGGGAGGCGATTTGTAGCCGATATATCCGGAGATTTCCGAATGGGGAAACCCGCCAGTGTTGAACTGGAATCAGTGGGGTAACGCCCGCTTGAAGCGAACCCTGGGAAGTGAAACATCTCAGTACCAGGAGGAAAAGAGAACAATAGGAGTTACGTTCCGTTCACGCGTATGTTCGTGTGAATGGAACGTAACTCTCGTGATACCCCGAGTAGCGGCGAGCGAAAAGGGAAAAGCCCAAACCAATGACTTCGGTTGTTGGGGTTGTAAGATGCAGCTCCCTTTAATGGGAAGGAGTTATCAATCGTCTATATAGCAGAAGCTGCTGGGAAGCAGCGCCCCAGAGGGTAATGGCCCCGTATGTAAAATATATGACGACTCCTGTTTGTATTCTTGAGTAGCTCGAGACACGAATAGCTCGAGTGAATCTGCCGGAACTAACCGGTAAGGCTAAATACGTCCTATGACCGATAGTGAACTAGTACCGTGAGGGAAAGGTGAAAAGAACCCCGAGAGGGGAATGAAATAGACCTGAAACCGTGCACTTACAAGGGGTCGGAGCCGAGGCCGCAAGGCCTTCGGTGACGGCATGCCTATTGAAGAATGAGCCGGCGAGTGTATGTATCTTGCACAGCTAAGCCCTTCCGGGGCGGAGCTTAAGGGAAACCGAGCGTGAATAGCGCATTAGTAGGATACATACGACCCGAAGCCAGATGAGCTTGCCATGAGCAGGGTGAAGTTTGTCGAAAGACAGATGGAGGCCCGAACCCGTACGTCGTACAACGCGTTGGGATGACTTGTGGTAAGGAGTGAAAAGCTAATCGAATCTGGGAATAGCTGGTTCTCTCCGAAACAGCTTTTGGGCTGGCGTTGCCATATGTGCGCGGAGGGGTAGAGCACTGGAAGGGACCAACAGGGAGAAATCTCGTGGTTCCTATCAAACTCCGAATACTCCGCGTTCAGGCAGCAGTTAGAAGGTGGGGGCGAAGCTCCATCGATCGAGAGGGGAAGAGCCCTGATCGCCAATTAAGGCCCCAAAATCGACGTTCAGTACATCACAAGGAAGTGAGGACTCACTGACAGTTAGGATGTTGGCTTAGAAGCAGCCATCATTTAAAGAAAGCGTAACAGCTCACTAATCGAGAGTCCTTGCGCCGAAGATGATCGGGGTTAAACGTCGTGCCGAAATTGCGGGTTTGTGCGCTTCATCGAGGAAAAAGTTCTGTGAGATTGCATTGGGCGTCGTTAGCTCAGCCTGGAAGAGCACTGGATTGTTTTGTCCTAGTCCTAAGTGTATCCAGAGGTCACCAGTTCAAATCTGGTACGGCGCTCCAATGCGATTTTGCGGAAATGTTCTTTGAGAGTTTTTACGGCTCCTGTAGCTCAGTTGGCAGAGCGCCAAGTGAAGAGCTTGGGGGTCACTGGTTCGACTCCAGTCAGGGGCGCGTAAACTTTCCGGCAACAGATTATTGTTGCCTCCTCAATGAAGCGCACAAGCGGTAGGAGAGCGTTGTGTTCGCGCTGAAGCTTAAGGGGTAACCCAAGGTGGAGCGTACACAAGTGAGAATGCCGGTACAAGTAACCACAATGCGGGTGAGAACCCCGCACGTCGAAAGACCGAGGTTTCCTCAGCTATGGTGATCAACTGAGGGTTAGTCGGGCCTAAGGGGATGGCGAGAGCCGCACCCGATGGACACAGGGTTAATATTCCCTGACCGTTTATAGAGGCTAAGGAGTGACGAACTGCTGTATGTACTGCCGGTTATTGGATTCCGGTTGGTAGTGTGAGGGCGCTCGCTAGGTAAATCCGGCGCGCATTACCCCAAGCACCGACGCAATCTTCTTCTTCGGAGGGAGAGAGAGTACAAAGCGCGGTTTCTAGAAAATCTTCTGTGCATCAACTCTATAGACGACCGTACCGCATACCGACACAGGTGGTCAGGTCGAGAAGACCAAGACGAACGAGTAAGATGTCCTCAAGGAACTCGGCAAAAAAGCGGCCGTAAGTTAGCGATAAGGCCTGGCTCTCGCAAGAGAGCCCGCAGTGAAAGTTTCCCTGGCAACTGTTTACCAAAAACACAGCTCCCTGCAAACTCGTAAGAGGAAGTATAGGGGGTGACACCTGACCAATGCCGGAAGGTCAACCATGATGGGTGCTTCATAGCAATATGAAGTGCTGGATTGTGTAAGCCCCGGTGAATGTCGGCGATAACTATAATCGTCCTAAGGTACCGCGCTCGATTTATCGAGCGCGGTAGGACTGGGACGATTATGGGGTGAACAGAAATACGCCAAGTTACCTGAGTATGGAGTAATCCGTACTTTGTCCAACATTGACTCCAAGAGGCCATACGTCATAGCCCTGACGCCAAGTCAGGGACAAGATATGGTCCTTCGCGTGTTAAAAGGAATCGAAGAGCGTAATTCCTTGTCGGGTAAGTTCCGACGTGCACGAATGGTGTAATGACTGGGGAACTGTCTCGAGGACTCGCTCGGTGAAAATGCACTTCCGGTGAAGATGCCGGATACCTGTAGTTAGACGAAAAGACCCCAGGAGCTTTACTACAGCTTCGTATTGGCAGTACGTGCAACCTGCGTAGCATAGATGGGAGAGGTTGAAAGAATGGTCTCGGCTGTTCTGGACTCGTCAGTGAAATACCATTCTTGTTGTGTGTACTGTCTAACCCTCGTGGGATCCACGAGGGGACCGTGCGTGGCGGGTAGTTTTGGTGGGGCGCTATCCTCCTAAAAAGTAACGGAGGAGTCTATTAAGGTTCTCTAGCCGCGAATGGAAACCGTGGCGATAGTGTAATGGCATAAGAGAGCTTAACTGCGAGGGGTACATCCCAAGCAGATGCGAAAGCAGAGCATAGTGAACCGATGGTACGCCTTAGACGCGGCCAAAGATTAACGGATATAAGTTACCCTGGGGATAACAGGCTAGTTCCGCCCAAGCGTCCATAGCGACGGCGGAGTTCGGCACCTCGATGTCGGCTCACCTTAGCGCGGGGGTGGAGAAGCTCCCAAGCGTTTGGCTGTTCGCCAATTAAAAAGGTACGCGAGCTGGGTTCAGACCGTTCAGCGATTGATACAAATCGATAATTGAACGGTCTGAATCCACGAGGAATTGTTAGGCGCGTGGAGACGCGCTGTGCGAAGACATACTTACGGCGGTCGCATACAGGAATGTATGCGAAGAAATCAACTCATATCGGTAAAACCCAAACTCGTTGTGTACAAGTGGGCAATACCGAGGGAAAGATTCATTCTGAATCTGCCCGTAGAGACTGAATGTTGATGCTCCAGAACGGAGCAAGTTACAGTCCGATCCTGCGAGTAATCGCAGTTAACGTAGATGCGTGAGACAGGTTGGTCTCCTATCTACTACAGGCGTTGATTCTTGAGAGGGCTCGTCCCTAGTACGAGAGGACCGGGATGAACTGACCTCTGGTCTACCAGCTGTCCTGCCAAGGGCACCGCTGGGTAGCTATGTCGGGTTTTGATAACCGCTGAAAGCATATAAGCGGGAAACATGCCTCAAGATAAGGAATCGTTATGAGACTCCTAGGAGATGACTAGGTTGATAGGCTCTAGGTGGAAGTGCCGTGAGGCACGGAGCCGAGGAGTACTAATATGTCCAGTCTCTCGTGCGGAACTCTGTGTAGCACAATCATTCCCCTTGCACTTTTTATTACCTGCGCGTATTTTGTATACCGACACTTCGAGTGCTCGGTTCTGGTGGTTCGGCGGGAGGGTCATACCCGTTCTCATTCCGAACACGGCAGTCAAGCCTCCTAGCGGCGATGGTACTCATCGTTTCAGATGGGGAGAGTAGCTAACCGCCAGAACCAAGCACTTGAAATAAAAAAGCAAAGAGTTAGATTTAATAGGTCGCTCGCATTTCGCGAGCCGATTGAATGAGAGGAGCTGCATATGTTCCGTTCACCCGACTACGGCGAGAAATGAGGCTGGATCGAGAAGACCGGCCTCATCGACAAAGGCACCCAAGACCTCTGCCGACGCGACGACGACGAAGGGTTCTGCCACAGCGACGAAGGCGCACGAAGGAGTACTGACCCAGCATCATGGGGCCGACCACGGGATTCTCTTTTAGAATCTCTCCCAACCCCCGACATCTGAATGTAGATGTCGGGGGTCTTTCATTTTGTTATACTTCTTATATGTCTTGGGCCGGAAGGAGACGACTCGTCATTTCGATTATTGTCGGCGCGGTGGTCGTCGCGTTCTTGTCGATTCTCTTCATCTCCACTTTATATAAAGCGCCATCGTGCTCCGACGGCATCCAGAATCAGGGCGAAGAGGGTGTCGACTGCGGCGGCCCATGCTCCAATCTCTGCTACGACCAGGAGCAGCAGCCGACCGTGCTCTTCACCAAAGCTGTAGATAATGGCCAAGGCCGCCTCGACGCTATCGCAGAAGTGGAGAATCCAAATTCCGATGCCGCGGCAAAAGAGGTTGCCTATACCATCACCTTCTATGATGCCAATCAGGTTCCCATCAATCCTCCGGCGAGCGGTATGCTCGACCTGCCGCCGAACGCGACGGTGCCGGTCTTTATCCCCGGCGTAGCAACTAGCAACAAAGCGGTCGCCGGAGCGTTCCTGACCATAGCCACGTCCTCAATTCAATGGTTCTCGATGCCGCTCGCTAGTGCGCCCGTAGCCCCAGTCGTTCTGACGCCGCAGTTGGGCGGAAGCTCCTCTGCGCCACGTATCCAGGCGACGCTTACAAATAACAGCATCACGCCTTTGACCAACATACAGGCGGTCGTCTTCGTCCACGACAGCACCGGGAATATTATTGCCGCCTCCGCCACCGTTGTGCCTGTTGTCCCCGCGCAGGGGAGCGCGACCGCGCTCTTCACCTGGAACGCGCCGTTCTCGGGCGTCCCTGCGCTGATTGAAGTCATACCGGTAACGTCGCTTCCGTAATATGGTTCGCCAGGTCTCGCGTCTCTTTTTTGATTGGACATTGCTTCTACCTGCGGTCGCGCTCTCGCTTCTCGGTATCCTCACCATAAGTACCTTCGGAGAAGGCAGCTCGCTCGCTCCGCGCCAGCTTATTTGGCTCGTCGTTGCCGTCGCTATTTATTTCGGACTTTCGAAAATCGATCTGCGATTCATCCGGCGCACGCCGGTCGTGATGACGGTGTATGTTCTCTCGCTCGTCCTCTTGGCGGCCCTTATTCTCTTCGCACACCCGATACTCGGCGCACGCGCGTGGTTCTCAATCGGCCCCCTTTCGTTCCAGCCAGCCGACCTCGCGAAGCTCGCACTCATTATGTTCTTGGCTAAGTATCTTTCGCGACGGCACGTGGAGATAGGAGATTTCCGCCACATTCTCGTCTCCGGTGCGTACGCGCTCATTCCGACCATTCTCATTCTTGTCGAGCCAGATATGGGGAATGCCATCGTCTTCGTGACGCTGTGGCTCGGGATGATGTTCGTCTCCGGTATCTCGAAGAGGCATCTCGCCCTCATCGCCCTCATCGGCGTCGTTGTGGCCTCGGCATTGTGGTTTGGCGGATTGAAGCCGTATCAGCGAGAGCGCATTGTCTCCTTCGTCAATCCGGCCGCCGACGTCCACGGCTCTGGGTACAACGCGTACCAGGCGAAGATAGCTGTCGGCTCGGGAGAGCTTTTCGGTAAGGGCATCGGCTATGGGACTCAATCGAAGCTTAAGTTCTTGCCGGAATATCAGACCGACTTCATCTTCGCCGCGTTTGCCGAGGAATGGGGATTTGTCGGCGTTGTCCTCCTTTTGTTGGTATACGCGCTCTTGTTCGCGCGGCTGGCGCAAATCGCGCGCGTCGCCGCGACCAACTTCGATGCTTTCTTCACGCTCGGCGTGCTCATTCTCTTCGCGGCGCATATCGCCATACACGTCGGCATCAGCCTTGGGCTCCTGCCAGTGACTGGGCAGACGATACCCTTTATGAGCTCCGGCGGGTCACACCTGGTGCTTGAATTCGCCGCGCTCGGCATTGTCACCTCGCTCGCTCGCCACAGCCGCGCGACTACCCGCGACACGAGCGCGAACGAGTATTTGGTTTAGTACAGCGCGATAGTTTTTTGCATCATCTGGTCGAGCGAGAATTCGCTCATATCTTTTGCATCCAGAATCTCGCCCACGCCGCCGACACGATTCGCGACGATTGGCAGTCCAGCGGCTTTGGCTTCAATAAGGACATAGGGCAAGCCTTCTTTCAGGGAGGGGAGCGCGAAGACATCAAAACCCTTTGCCACATCTTTCATATGAAGGAATCCGAACAGCTTCACGCGCTCAGAAAGCCCGTATTCTTTAATCTTCGCTTCGAGCCGTCCGTGCTCCTCGCCTTCACCGACGATAGCGACATACATTTCGGGATTCTTCTTCGCCTGCTCGACGAGCTCGATTTGGTTTTTGTTATGCGTCAATTCGCCCACTGTGCCCGTAATCCGCGTTCCCGGCGGAAAAGCTTTTCGAATTACGTCCCCAGAACCGAATGCCATCGGCAATGCAATGCCGTTATAAACCAAGTGCATTTTACCGGCACAAAAAAGCATCCGTCTCCCCACCGCCAAATCATCTTTTGAAACAACAATCACCTGGTGCGAAAGCAGCGCGGTGCCCCACGAGCCAAGCCACGCGAACAGGCGCCACAACACGTTTCGTTTTTCAGCAAAGGGCCAGCCGTGCGCGGTGAAAATAATTCGCTTTACGCCGAGCATTCGCCCGGCGAGCGCCCCAAGCCCTCCGGCCTTCGAACTATTTAAATGTACGATGTCGGGTTTGTAGGATTGTATTGTCTTATAAAGGGAACGAAAGCCACTCGCATCCGCGCTCACCGACAGGTCGCGTTGGACACTTTTGAGTTGTAGGACCGGAATGCTCGCCTCTTTTAACCTTTGCTCCAATTCGCCCGTGCCGCCGAGCGCTACCGCGACCTCAAACTGCTCTTTGGGAAGGCTCGTTGCGAGGTCGTAGACATACTTCTGAGCACCGCCCCAATTGGATTTGGTGATGACATAGAGAACCTTCTTTCTAATAGGGGAGTCCATAGGCGCAACTGTACAATATGTTTCTAGGTTATAGTATCCGTACCTATGGCATTTGGCCGCCGCGAAACGGCGATTTTAATACTCGGAGATTTGCTCATATTGATTGCGTCATTGTGGATGGCGCTTCTTCTTCGTAACCTGTCTTTGCCTACCTTCGGTTACTTTGAAGCCAACCTTATCCCGTTTCTACCGGTGTTCCTGCTCTCGCTCGTCGTCTTCTATATATCCGGTCTTTACGAGAAGCAGACGAGGCCGATACGCCGCGTGATGAGCGCGCGCGTCTTCGGCGCGCAGGTCGCGAACGTCATCATCGCCGCAATAATCTTCTTCATCCTCCCGCTCTCGATTGCGCCGAAAACGATTCTGATACTCTACCTCGTCGTGTCGGTCATCGCCGAAGCTCTGTGGCGCGTCTATCGTATGAAGAGTGAGATGAAGGAGAGTAATCGTGTGCCAGCGCTTCTGATTGGTTCGGGGCCTGCCGTACTTGAGCTCTACGATGAGGTGAATGACAACAGCCGCTATCTTATCCGCTTCCGTTCTCGAGTAGAGACCGCGGGTCTTTCTGATGACGCCATACTCGCCGCGGTCAGCGAGAGCATCGCCTCTGGCGCGCGCGCTATCGTCGTCGACACGGCTAACCCGGTCGTCGCGCGCCTTGTCCCGACCGTGTACGGGCTCTTGGCGACGGGCGGCATCACATTTATCGAATTCTCAGCGCTCTATGAAGAAATCTTCGACCGCGTGCCGCTGCACCATCTTGCCGCGAGCCGGCTCATCGAGACCCTGCCGCGGCATCGCCTCCTTTACGACATCGCGAAGCGCGCCTTCGACATCGTACTCGCACTTCTGGCAGCGGTCATCGCAATTCCTTTTATTCTTGTCGCGATTCTTCTACTCTCTTTCCAGGGCGGCACACCAATTATCAGGAACGAGAGGATAGGAAAGAACGGCCGCACTTTCCATATCATCAAACTGCGCTCGATGCTCCTCAATGACCACGGGGACCCGGAGCTGCAGAAGAAAAATCGCGTGACGGCGCTCGGCCGTATCCTGCGCAAAACACGTATCGACGAATTGCCGCAGCTCTGGAATGTCCTCGTCGGAGAACTCTCCTTTATCGGGCCGCGGCCCGAACTCCCGAAGATTGCGGAGATTTATGAAAAGGAAATTCCACAGTATCGCACGCGCTACCTTATCGCTCCGGGCCTTTCCGGCTGGGCACAGATTCACGACTTCGACGCGCCGCGGGGCCCGGCAGACATAGAGCGCACCGAACGCAAGCTCTCGTTCGATTTATATTACGTAAAGCACCGCTCCTTTGGGCTCGATTTCGCCATCGCGCTTAAAACCTTACGCGCGCTCTTCTCTTTGTCGGGAACCTAACTCCCAACGCTCCACCCCTCTATAAATGAAACCTTTTTTCGCTTTATCGAGTACTATCTTTATATATGGATAAGGTGGTTGTGGTCGGGGGAGCGGGTTTTATTGGTTCGCATCTAACCGATGCGCTTGTTACGAGTGGCTACGATACCCACGTCATTGACAATCTCGCTAATGGGAAAAAGGAGCGGGTACATCCAAAAGCGACACTTCATGTTCTCGATATTAGGAATCTAGATGAAATAAAACCAGTATTCAAGAATGCGGTCTATGTATTTCATCTCGCCGCTCTCCCGAGAGTCCAGTACTCTATAGAATATCCGCTGGAGACCCACGACGTGAATGTTACGGGCACGTTGAACGTTTTAATCGCAAGCAAGGAGGCGGGCGTGAAGAAAGTGATTTACTCTGCATCAAGCTCCGCCTACGGCGACCAAGCGAAAATGCCACTCACTGAGGATATGCTTCCTCGCCCTATGAGCCCATACGGCTTACATAAATATATCGGCGAACACAAATGTCGGGTTTGGAGCATCGTGTATGGCCTCCCGACGGTCTCACTCCGCTATTTCAACGTGTACGGGCCGGGAGCGAGCGCCGAGGGGGCCTATGCGCTCGTCATTGCGAAATTTCTCAAACAACGTGCGGAGGGCAAGCCCATGACGATTACCGGAGACGGAAAGCAGACGCGCGACTTCACGCACGTCCGCGATATTGTCCGCGCCAACATCCTCGCTGCAGAAGCCGCTACTGTGGGGAAGGGAGAGGTCATCAATATCGGAGCGGGGAACAATGCCTCGGTCCTGAAGGTGGCCGAGCTTATTGGCGGGCCGGTTGAGCATATTGCTCCGCGACTCGAGCCGCACGATACGCTCGCCGACAACTCACTTGCACGAAAGCTTCTCGGCTGGGAACCGAGCGTCACCCTTGAAGATGGTATCGCCGAGCTCAGGGCAGAATTCCACATACAATAAGCACACTGCGCAAGGCTTCGCTTTTTCCTATTTTGGTCTATAATCCCCGAATGAGTCGTTATCGGCTGTTCGCCGCCATTGCCCTCGTTGTAGGGTTTTTACTTGCCTACTTCGTGTGGGCGACTGAGGCGAACCCGTACAGCGCTTACCACTTCAAGCTCGGCCTCGACCTCGCTGGCGGCACCGAGCTCGTCTACAAGGCCGATATGAGCCAGACTCCCGCCGACGAGCAGTCGGACGCGCTCGCAGCTCTTCAAGGCGTCATCGAGCGCCGCGTGAACCTCTTCGGCGTCGCCGAGCCGATTGTCCAGACCGAGCGAGCGAGCGCGCTTTCGGGCATTACCGAGGACCGGCTCATCGTCGACTTGCCGGGCGTGACCGATATCAAGGCTGCAGTCGCCGCGCTCGGACAGACCCCGACGCTTGAGTTCGAGCTCGCGACAACCACCAAGGTCGGCACCACGACCGCAACGACGTATATCCCGACCGGTCTCGACGGCCGGTATCTCTCGAGCGCCGCGCTCCAGTTCGGCTCCGGCGCTACCGCCGGGCTCGCGGCTCCTGCGGTATTGCTCACTTTCAACTCAGCTGGGGCGACGCTCTTCGAGCAGATTACAGCGGCGAATGTTGGCCAAGTGCTCGCCATCTTCCTCGACGGTCAGCCAATCTCTACTCCGGTTATCCAAGAGGCAATTCCAGGCGGCCAAGCGACCATCACTGGTAACTTCACCGCTACCCAGGCGAGAGACTTGGTGCGCAATTTGAACTTCGGCGCGCTCCCGGTGCCGATTATGCTCGAGAATAGTTCCGCAGTCGGCCCGACCTTGGGCGCAGCAGCCATTAGCGCAGGAGTCTTCGCCGGTATCGTCGGCTTCATAATCGTCGCGCTCTTTATGATTGGCTGGTACCGCCTGCCGGGTGTCATCGCTGCGGTAGCGCTCGCGGAGTACATCGCCTTTATGCTCTCAGTCATTAAGATTATCCCCGTGACGCTCACCGCGTCCGGCATCGCCGGCCTCATCATATCGGTCGGTATGGCGGTGGACGCGAACGTGCTTATCTTCGAACGCACCAAGGAGGAATTGGCTGAAGGGAAGGGCGCGCGCGAGGCGGTTCACATCGGCTTCTCTCGAGCGTGGCCGGCTATTCGCGACGGACACCTCACGATGATTATCTCCGGCGTCATCCTCTACTGGCTTGGCACCAGTATCGTGCAGGGCTTCGCGCTTGTCTTCGTGCTTGGCGTGCTCGCCTCCTTTATCTCAGCGGTCTCGCTCTCGCGCGTCTTCCTGCTCGCGATTGTCCCGGAGCACAAAGAGGGAATTTGGTCATTCCTTATGGGCTCGGGCGGCCATAACGCATAATTTATGTACATCATCCGCCATCGCGCGCTCTTCTTCTGGATTACGGGACTCCTGCTCGCAGGAGCAATAGGCGCCATTCTCGTCTGGGGCCTGCCGCTCGGCATCGACTTCACCGGCGGCTCTTTGATGGAGGTCTCATACTCAGGCACGGTCCCGCCGCTTTCTGAAATTCAGAATGAAATCTCGGTCGTGCCGCTTGGTGTCGTCTCCGTCCGCGCTTATGGCGACAACGGCGTCTCGATTCGCGCCCGCACGATGACGCCGGGAGAGCACGATGCCGTCCTCGCCGCTATTTCTAAAAACGCTTCCACCACCGAGCTTTCTTACACCAGCGTCGGCCCTGCGCTCGGAAGCCAATTCACCAACAAAGCGCTCTGGGCCATCTTCGCCGTGATGCTCGTCATCGTGCTCTATATCGGTTTCGCCTTCCGTAAGGTGTCGCGCCCGGTGCCGGGCTGGGGCTATGGGCTCACTGTCGTCGCGATGCTCATCATCGACATACTCGTCCCGACCGGCTTCTATGCGGCCTACTGCCACTTCACCGGCGCTGAAGTCGATTCGCTCTTCGTCGTCGCGTTACTCGCACTCTTAGGTTACTGCGTGAATGATGTCATCGTCATCTTCGACCGCGTGCGCGAGCATCTCGCTAAGAATGAAAAGACCGGCCTCAAAGAATCCTTCGAGGACACGATAGGGAAGTCCATTAATGAAACGATGCGACGCTCTATCAACACTGCGCTCACTGTCGCGCTCGCTCTCTTAACGCTCATCTATCTCGGCGCGCCCGCAACGCAGAACTTCGCGCTCGTGATGCTCGTCGGCGTCGTGGCTGGTACGTTCTCCTCCATCTGCCGCTCCGCTCCGCTCCTTATCCCCATCGCCAAGTGGTTCGCTAAGAAATAACCGTTCCTACAAAAGGCTTGCTATCGAGGTAGTTTGAAAATTCCGGGAGCTTCGCGCCGTTGATGATGGCGACTTCGAGCCCGAGCGCCTCAGCCTCTTTAGCAGCGACCGGGTCGAATGGCGAGGAGAGCCCTGGGTCCCAGTGGTCGGGAATTATTTTTCTAAACTCCGCCCAGGATATTTTTTCTATCTTTTTTGCATCAGGATTCTTCTTCGGGTCGGCGGTGTATACGTAATCAATATTAGAAAGATTCACCAGGCGCGTCGCACCCAAGTTCTTCGCCATAAGGACCGCATCGAAGTCGGTTGAAGAGCCCGGCTTCCACCCGGCCGCGATGAGTATCGGCTCCTCCGCCTCGATGTCAATGGTCGGATTTTTGATGACGTGCGCGTGCGCATAGCCGACGAAAATATTCCGCAGGAGTTGGGCGTTAAGTCGTGTCGAATGAATGCCTATCCAATCGGTGTCTTGGGGCGAAAGGGGAGTTACGAGGTTTGCGGCTGCTTGGTAACGGCGAGCAGTCCTCCCGCCGCCGGCGATGATGGAGAAAGTTAATCCTTTTTGAACCTTTTCGAGAACAACTGCTTTAAACCGCGAGAGGAAGTCGGTACTAATCGCGTCGGGGACAATAAGAGAACCGCCGACTGACACAACAATTCGCTCCCGCTCGTGTGCGTTCATAAGGCAAGGGTGACGGCTCCATATATCATACGCCCCTCTTTTTCGTATGCAATCTTGGCAATCCGCCTTTCTGTGTTTCTTCAGTATTTCAGGCTATTGACGCCCTTTGGCCCTTCCTATAGTATGGCTCTACTGCTACCTGGTATAAAGCGGTAGGCAGGACGTCGAAGTAAAGACGGCTCGCGAGAGCTATTTTTATTTCTCCGAATCGTGTTTTTTGACAAACCAAATACGTGTAAAAGTCCTCCTCATACTGCGAGTGTGAGGGGGCAAAAAAGATGTATGAATTCTTTTGTTCCGCCTATTCTTAATGAGAGTTTGATCCTAGCTCAGGGTGAATGCTGGCGGCGTGGATAAGTCATGCAAGTCAAGGGGGCCCGCAAGGGCAACCGGCAGACGAGGTAGTAACACGTAGGTAGATCCCCCGAAGTCGGGCATAGCCAGTCGAAAGACTGGGTAATTCCCGATAGTCCCGCAAGGGTAAAGGTTTTTCGCTTCGGGAGTTGCCTGCGTAGTATCAGCTAGTTGGTAGGGTAACGGCCTACCAAGGCTACGACGCTTAGGGGAGCTGAGAGGCTGACCCCCACCGATGGAACTGCGACACGGTCCATACTCCTACGGGAGGCTGCAGACGAGAATATTCCGCAATGGACGAAAGTCTGACGGAGCGACGCCGCGTGATGGATGAAGTGCCTTGGTACGTAAACATCTTTTATCGGGGACGAAGTTTATTGACGGTACCCGATGAATAAGGGGCTCCTAACTCTGTGCCAGCAGGAGCGGTAATACAGAGGCCCCAAGCATTACCCGGAATCACTGGGCGTAAAGGGTGTCTAGGCGGTCATATTAGTCTCTCGTTAAATGTCCGGGCTTAACCTGGTCACCGCGAGGGAAACGGTATGACTCGAGGGCGTAAGAGGTGCACGGAACTCATGGTGGAGGGGTGAAATCCGTTGATATCATGGGGAACACCAAAGGCGAAGGCAGTGCACTGGTACGTTCCTGACGCTCAAACACGAAAGCCAGGGTAGCGAACGGGATTAGATACCCCGGTAGTCCTGGCCCTCAACGTTGCTCGCTCGTTTTACGGAGTATCGACCCTCTGTGAGACTAAGCTAACGCGGTAAGCGAGCCGCCTGGGTAGTACGATCGCAAGATTAAAACTCAAAGGAATAGACGGGGACTCGCACAAGCGGTGGATTATGTGGCTCAATTCGTCGACAAACGAAGAACCTTACCAAGGTTAGAAATCCAGCTGCATCCGACCCGAAAGGGACGGAGCCTTCGAGGGTGCTGGACAGGTGATGCATGGTCGTCGTCAGTTCGTGGTTTGAACTGTTCCCTTCAGTGGGGTAACGAACGCAACCCCCGTTGTCTGTTGCCTATATGGCCAGGCGAGACTGCTCCCTCACGGGAGAGGAAGGTGGGGATGACGCCAGATCAGCATGTCCCTCTGATACCTTGGGCTGCACACATAATACAATGGTCGGTACAACGGGCTGCAATGCCGCAAGGCGGAGCCAATCCTTATAAAACCGACCCCAGTACGGATAGAGGTCTGCAATCGACCTCTTGAAGCCGGAATCGCTAGTAATCCCGGGTCAGCCAAACCGGGGTGAATACGTTCTCGAGTCTTGTACTCACCGCCCGTCAAGTCAAGGGAGTTGGGGGTGCCCGAAGGACTGCCTCGCGCAGTACTACGGCAAATTCAATGACAAGGACTAAGTCGTAACAAGGCACGGGTAGCGGAAGCTGTTCGTGGAACATATCCAATTTGGAATCGCTATTGCCCGAAAGGCGTAGCATGTCGATGCGATTCGCAAGAATCGTGGGAGATAGTGGTTGTCCCTAAACACCACTCGAGCGCCGGGGAACGTAATCCGGTACGTCGTTCGGAGCGCTCAATTGACGCTCCGAGCGCGGGAATAGGCGGAACAAAAGAGCGTGTACATCTTTTCAAACAAAACAACCAACCGCGGCCTTTGTCCGCGGTTGGTTGTTTTCTAAACGTTCGCGGCGTATAGTCGCGGCAGGTAGTTCAGTCACATTCGTTTACGTAACCAATACGGGAGTACAAGTCATGACAGAAGTTCTGTCGAGTCGAAGTCAGGAGCGCCTGGCGGTAGTGGCAGTTCGTCTGTCACGACGCGCTCAGGAGCATCTCGCTCGCGTTCAGCGAGAGGCTACTGAAGAGTTCCAGCGTAAGGAAAAACGCCGCGCGCAACAGCTGCGAGTCGAATTACAGGAATCTCGCCGTATCGCCGAAGCGGTCAGGCGCCGGGCCATGCTTGCACGTCAAGGTATGTGGAACCTTCTTTCCATCGGCCAGAATGAGCATGTCCAGCAGATGATCGCTTCACTGATCAAGCTCGGGAAGGCCGATATTACGTTCTACGAAGCGGGTTGGGTGGTCGGAACAGATGGACGATCTTCGCGCGATGTCGAAGTGTCTTTCCTAAAGACCGGGATAAGGATTTTCTGCGGCTCGAGGGTAGTCGGGGCTGGAAGGGATTGGCGTTTTTCCTACAACGATCCGAAAATCCACACGTACAGTAATCTTGAATCCGACGGCAATCGAGAAATTGATCTGAATCAGTTTATCGCCAGCATCGCCGAGCCAGCTGAGTTCAAGATCCCTCTGACGACGCGGCCATCGAAGCTGGCATCAGAAGAGGAGTGGGATGCGGAATGGGTTCTCTTCCAGTTGCTCGTTGATTGTGCCAATCAGTCGACGCTCAATCGGTACCTCGGAAAGGCTCTGCGCATACTCTGGGATTAGAATGGCACTTGACCAAGGGCTCCGGAAGCAATTTCCGGAGCCCAAATCTTTTTGTACGGAATCAAGAAGCCGCCTCGAGAGAGGCGGCTTCAAAGGTTATCTGTTCGAGTTTAAGTTTGGCGATAGTCGCTATGCACCTGCGCCAGATTCGGCGCTTATTTTTATGACGGCGGAGTTTGTCTTCAAGAGTGGACATCCGCACATTGCGGATTCGTTTCGGTTCACGCGTGTTTCCGCGGTGGACCATCGTAGTTTGAGTATAGTGGAAGAACTCTGGCATTTTTGGTACTATCCACACTGTTCCAACTGCAAGCGTAGCTCAGTTGGTAGAGCACCCGACTGATACTCGGGCGGTCGAAGGTTCGACCCCTTCCGCTTGCACACTTATACCCACAGCCCATCTGACGACGGCTCTGGCGTTGTTATACTGAATGCAATGAAAAAGCTCCTCACCATTCTTGTCTTGGTGCTTGTTATTGCTGGTATCTGGATATTCCTGACGATGCACCCAAGTTCAACTGCCACCTCGAGCCCTACTGCTGCTGCAAGTACCGTGCCCTTCACCACTCTTGCGGCGGGTGCACAGTCGGACGTCACTTCCCGCGTCGACTATCTCATCACAAGCCAAGACCAGCTCACCCAACTCTGGAATCTTCTCCAACAGCCGCCACCGGTCCCGACCGTTGATTTCACCACTCAGGACGTCGTGGCAGTGTTCGCGGGTCAAGCGCCAACCACGGGGTACAGTATCGCCGTTGCTCAGGTAGAAGACGCTAATAGCCGTATAGTGAAGATTGAACTCACCAAGCCGGACGATAGTTGCGTACTCGCACAGTCAACGACCGCTCCGTACCAGATTATTGAATTGCCAAAAACGTCTCTACCGTTTACCCACGATGACACTTTGACGACGAAGGCCTGCCCGTAAGTTACGTGCGCTAAGAGTGAGTGTGCGCTACGATTCCTGCAATGGATGCTGCAGTGCACTTCCGCGGGAAGCGGGTTACGGTTATGGGTCTCGGCCTCTTGGGCCGGGGCGTGGGCGATGCCAAATATCTGGCTGAGTGCGGCGCCGAAGTCGTCGTGACTGACCTTAAGAGCGCTGAAGAACTCGCGCCTTCTGTGGCGCAGCTCAAATCATTTCCGAACGTAACGTTTGTTTTTGGAGAGCACCGACTCGAAGACTTCCGCGATCGGGAGCTTATCCTCAAAGCTGCAGGCGTACCGCTGGATTCTGAATATATCGTGGAAGCGAAGAAGAACAGCATACCCGTGCGGATGAGCGCGGACCTCTTCGCGGAGATTTCGGAAGTTCCCATCATCGGCATCACTGGCACTCGGGGGAAGTCCTCGGTTGCACATATGGTGTATGAGATCCTTAAAGCAGCAGGAGAGAAGGTGCTGCTTGGCGGAAATGTCCGCGGCATCTCAAATCTGGAGCTATTAAAGGAGGTAACGCCGGAGCACATCGCCGTGCTCGAACTCGATTCGTGGCAGCTCCAGGGCTGGGGCGAAGCGAAGATGAGTCCGCACATCGCCGTCTTCACCACGCTCTATAAGGATCACATGAATTATTATAAGGACGATTTTGACGCGTACCTTGCCGACAAAGCAAATATATTTTTATATCAAAAGCCACAAGACGTTCTCATTCTCGGTGCACAGTGTGCGCTGGAGATACAAGAAAAGTACGAGAAGTTTTTCACCAGCCATTTTGAAATTTGGGGCGCACACGATTTCCTTGCGGACTGGAAATTGTCCGTGCTTGGCGAGCACAATCGCTACAATGCCGCCCTCGCGCTCGCTGTCGTTCGCGTGCTTGGCATTGATGATGCAGTGACCCGCAAGGCGCTCGAAGATTTCAAGGGTGTTCCTGGTCGGCTCGAATTCTTGCGTGAGGTGAGGGGGGTGAAGATATACAACGATACGACCTCGACGACGCCAGAAGCGACGCTTGCAGCTCTCGCCGCACTCGACCCACCGCATACTATCCTTATTATGGGCGGCGCAGACAAAGGCCTTGATATGAACGCGCTTCTTGTAAAGCTTGGCGAGATGAAGCGAGTAATATTGCTCGCTGGTACGGGGACGAGCCGAGTATTAGAATTTATCCCTGATGCATCCGTCTTCGACGATTTTGAAAAAGCAGTACATGAAGGTTTTGCGGCAGCAGGGCAGGGCGATACGCTCCTTTTCTCACCAGCCTTCGCCTCGTTCGGGATGTTTAAGAATGAGTTCGACCGCGGCGACCAGTTTACTGCTATCGTTAAAGCGTTATGAAAAAGATTCACTTTATCGGCATCGGGGGGATAGGGATGAGCGCGCTCGCGCAATATTTTAAGGATCAGGGTGTAGAAGTGACTGGGTCAGATAGAGGTGCGAGTCCAGTGACTGAACTTCTACAGAAGGAAGGTATCACGGTCACTATCGGGCAGAAGGCGACAAATGTACCGGATGATGCAGATACGGTCGTATATAGCGACGCCGTACCGGAAGAGAATCCGGAGCGCGCTCGCGCAAAAGAGCTTGGCATAGCGCAGCTCTCCTATTTTGGAATGTTGGGCAACGTGTCGGAAGGGAAGAAGACCATTGCGGTCGCGGGAACGCACGGGAAGACGACGACGACCGGGATGCTTGCGAAGATTCTCGCGGACGGGGGAGCGTCGCCTACGGCAGTCATCGGCTCAATCGTAAAAGATTTCGGCAGCAACTATCTGCATGGAGACTCGGATTTATTTGTGGTCGAAGCCTGTGAATACCGCGACCACCTACTCGAGCTCGCTCCAAAGATACTCGTCATCACGAATCTCGAATGGGACCATACCGACTGGTTCCCCTCGCTTGAGGCGCTACAAGACACCTTTAAAAAGGCGATTGTGAAAGTGCCCACCGACGGCTTCATCGTGACGAGCCCGGAGAATCCGACTATTGCGCCTTTGCTTGTGGGCGTACAAGCCCGCATCGTCGATTATACGAAAACGGAGGCGCCAGAGCTCCCGCTCCCGGGAGAATTCAATCGCGCAAATGCGCGTGCGGCTGCAGCGGCCGCGCGCCTCGCCTCTCGCGATATTACGGATGACTCCATCAACACCTCGCTCTCGCACTTCCATGGCACGTGGCGTAGGTTTGAATACAAAGGAGAGACGCCCAACGGCGTCGATGTCTATGACGACTACGCTCACCACCCGACCGCCATTCGAGCTACTCTCGCGGCGCTTCGCGCAAAGGCGAAAGGAAGAGTCTTCCTCGCCTTCCATCCACATCTCTATAGCCGCACGCGCGACCTCCTCGAAGATTTTGCTACTTCCTTTCAGGATGCTGACGAGGTCGCCATAGCGCCCATCTATGCCGCCCGCGAAGTAGACGACGGGACGGTATCAAGCGAACTGCTTGCAGAAAAAATAAGGGAGCACGGCGTGAAGGCAATAGCAGTCAGCTCTTTTGACGAGGCCGAGAAGTTCCTCTCGGGGGCCAAAGAGGGCGATGTGATTATGACCATGGGCGCGGGCGATATTTATAAAGTCGCTGATGCGTTGGTAAAAAAATAACGGCCTCCTTTTGGGAGGCCGTACAGTTTGGTCAAATCAAATATCTAGACCGCGGGGTAGCAGCAAAGTGCATTCTCCAGTGATTACGAAGTCACCATTCGACTCAACGTCGATAGTGACTTTGGCAATGAGGCCACGTACGGAAGTCACTCCACAGGTCACTAGTACCCGACTCTTCGCATACAGTGGGTTCGTCAGCTTGATATCGATTTTCCGAGCTATGACGCCAGGTATTCGTTTGGCAATCGCCGAAGATACGAAACCCATAATCATCACACCTGGAGCGACGACCCCGTGGAGGCCGAACTTCTTGGCTGCCTCGGTATCGTGATGGATTGGATTAAAGTCGTTGATTAGTGTCGAGAAGGACCGAATGGAATCATCATCTCCCACATCGAATTCTTCTGACCATTTGGTCGGTAATTCACGCATGACAGCAGACATAAGGACCTCCTTTTATCTGTTTATATTAAAGCATATATACAGAAAAATATCAATATGCTAGAGTAGTTTTATGGGAGCGCTCTCAATCGTCGCGACACCAATAGGTAATTTGGAGGATATCACGCTCCGCGCCCTGCGGACGTTGAAGGAGTGCGACGTCATTTATGCCGAGGACACGCGGGTCATCTCAAAGCTACTCGCGCGGTATGAAATTAAGAAACCGCTCCAGCGCCTTGATGCGGCGACAGAAATAAAGAAGGCAGATGAGATAATCGCTCGACTTGAAGCGGGGGCGAAGGTCGTATTCGTGAGCGATGCCGGCACGCCGGGGATCAGTGACCCTGGGTCGCGATTGGTGGCGCGCGTCCGCGAAGCGGGCGCGCGAATTGATGCCATCCCCGGCGCTTCTGCGCTTACCGCTGGGCTCTCCATCGCAGGGCTTGATACGACAGAATTCACCTTCCTCGGGTTCTTACCGCATAAAAAAGGTCGTCAGACTTCTCTGAAGAAAATCGCTGCGGGCGATATCCCTGTCGTTTTGTATGAGTCTCCGCACCGTATCGAAAAACTCTTAAAAGAGTTGGGAGCTCTTTCTGCGTCGCGAGTCGTCATCGCTCGTGAACTTACAAAGATTCACGAAGAAGTTATCTCGGGTACGCCAAGCGAATTGCTCGCGCATTTTGCCGAGCATCCGGATACGATCCGAGGCGAGTTTGTCGTGATTGTGATGCCCTGATATACTCCTTTTTATGTCTCGCCCTAGCATACTTATCCTCCTCGGCGTCTTGGTTATCCTGACTCCGTTTTCCGGATTGCCGATTAATATCCGCACGCTCCTTCTTATTATCTTCGGGGCCTATGTGTTTGGCATCGGCCTTTCACTGCGCACTCATCAGGAGTAAGACTTTGTTATACTAAGCGTGATGGAGAATCCAGAACGCGTGACCTATTTTGCCGCGACTGATTCGCGCGGTAAATATATTCCTTTTGGCATCAAGTCGAGGGATCGCGATCGTCATATGTACGTCATTGGCAAGACGGGTATGGGCAAATCGACCCTTCTCGAAAATATGGCGATTCAGGATATCAGGAACGGCGAAGGACTCGCCTTCATCGACCCGCACGGCGGGACCGTGGACCGTTTGCTTGATTACATTCCTGAGAATCGCATTAAAGACGTCGTCTATTTTGCGCCGTTCGACCTTGACCATCCGATCGCTTTTAATGTGATGGAAGATGTCGGCTACGACAAGCGCCACCTCGTGGTAAGCGGCCTGATGGCAACTTTTAAAAAGATTTGGGAGGACGCATGGAGCGCCCGCATGGAATATATTCTCACTAACACGCTCCTCGCTTTGCTCGAATACCCAGACGCGACGCTTCTTGGCGTTAACCGGATGTACACCGATAAGGACTATCGAAAGAAGGTCGTCGACAACGTCAAAGACCCCGTCGTTAAGGATTTCTGGACCAAGGAATTCGCCAACTACGGCGACCGCTATACACAGGAGGCGACGCCCGCTATCCAGAACAAGATAGGGCAATTTACCGGCAACCCGCTCATCCGAAACATAATAGGGCAGGCAAAGTCCTCCTTTGATATTCGCGAGATGATGGACCAAAAGAAGATACTCATCGTGAACCTCTCCAAGGGGCTCGTTGGCGAGACTAATATGCGACTCCTCGGATCCATGCTCACTACGCGTATTTTTCTCGGTGCGATGAGCCGCGCGAATCTCTCCGGCCCAGAGCTCGCCAAGCTTCCGCATTTCTATTTCTACGTTGATGAATTCCAGAACTTCGCGAATGAAACTTTCGCGGAGATTCTCTCCGAATCCCGCAAATATAAATTAAATCTAGTCATCGCCCACCAGTACGTCGAGCAGATGGAGGAAGAGGTGCGCGATGCCGTCTTCGGCAATGTGGGTACCACGGTCGTCTTCCGCGTCGGACCCTTTGATGCCGAGGTTCTCGAGACTGTGTTTATGCCGCGGTTCACTAAGGAGGACATTGTAAATCTCGACAAGCGGCAGGTGTATCTTTCGCTGATGATTGATGGCGTTGGCTCGGCGCCGTTCTCCGCAGTGACTATTCCGCCAATAGAAGCACCCCCCATCTCATATAAGGAACAGGTAATCGAGTCGTCACGTGAGCAATTTACCGCGCCGCGCGCAGGCATAGAAAACAGCATCATAGAAGAACTTGCCGCGAGTGCCGCGTCAGAGGCGCCAGCTGACGCGCGTATGAAGCGTCGTCCTCCAACGCCACAGAAACGAATTGAGAAAACCCCTGAACCCGTAAGTGTTCCGCGAGCGATCGAACCCAGCAAACCCCCCAACATTGAGCTTCGTCCGGCATATGTCGCGCAGAGGTCCCCAGATCTCCCCCTCCAGGCCGCTCTAGGCGGGACCAGGAAATTTGCTCCTAGGTCTCCGGTCGCGCCGGCTGGTAAAAGCGCCGAAGACTTGAAGGCAATTCTGCGCAATATGACGGCGAAGAGTGGTGCAGAGAAAGAAAAAAAGCAGACCCAGCAGCAGCAATCGCTCAAAGGTGCGCTTACGGATGTGATCACCCGCAATCAGTCCGCTCCGCAACAGTCTCCGTCACCAGAGAAATTATTGCCCCCGGCACCTCCTGCGCCCCAGCCCATACAAGCTTCCAGACCTCAGTCGAAACAGCCTTTTGAAGTCCCCGAAGACGCCCTTCGTAAAGTGCTTCGCGGTGAGGCATAACTACGCAATGCAAAAAGTCGGCATCGGCCCGGTCACGTTTGTGAATATAAAAGATGCCATCGCCGTTGGCATGGCGCAAGCTCTAGCCGCACAAGCTATGCAACCGCAACCTTCGCTGGCACACACCAGTTATAAACGGGTACAGCAGGTCGAGCCGATTATTAGCCCAAAGACGCAGATCAATGAGCAAGCAGTAGCCCCCGCCACGACGAACGAAACCGTCGGTGCGGGGGCGATGTGCGACCCGGAAGCTAGAACGCGCGCTGGCGCATTCATATTTCTATAATCTATGGCAACTACAAAACTCGTTCTCGTGACCGGCGGCGCGGGCTTCATCGGCTCACATCTGTGCGAACGTTTAGTGAAGGAGGGTCATCGGGTCATCTCCCTCGACAATTATTTCACTGGTAGTCGCGAAAATCACATCGCAGGTGTCGATTATCGTGAAGGCCATACGAAGGACATCGAGAAGCTTATTCCTGAATCACCTGACCTCGTCTACCACCTCGGCGAATACTCTCGCGTCGAACAAAGTCTTGATGAGCCTGCTCTAGTCTGGGATTTAAACGCTATCGGCACGTTCGGCGTTCTAGAATTTTGGCGCGCAAGAAAGTGCAAGCTGGTATATGCGGGCTCCTCAACCAAATTTGGTGATGGCGGACTAGCGCGAGTGGCGACCCCGTACGCATGGACTAAAGCCGCCAATACCGAGCTCGTGAAGAATTATGCCGTATGGTATGACCTACCGGACGCCATTACCTATTTCTATAATGTGTACGGGCCGGGCGAGCGCGCAGGGAAGTATGGTACGGTTGTAGAGATTTTTCGACAGAAAATGGAAAAGGGAGAGCCTCTCACCATTGAGGAGCCTGGTACCCAGGAGCGCAATTTCACTCATATTGATGACATTGTGGAGGGTCTTATACTTGTGGGCGAAAAAGGCGAAGGAGAGGAATTCGGTCTCGGTTGTCCAGATGCGTATTCAATTCTCGATCTAGCAAAAATGTTCGGAGGAGAAATCAAAATGATTCCGTCGCGCCGTGGTAACCGGAAGGACTCGATGCTTGATACAAGTAAATCGCGCGCAATCGGGTGGACACCAAAGAAGAAGCTTTCCGATTATGTCGCAGAAGTTCTCAAGAAATGAAAAAGATTCTCATATTCTCTCTCGCATATTTTCCCCATGTTGGTGGAGCGGAGGTTGCTATTAAAGAAATTACCGACCGTATTCCAGATATTGAATTCCATATCCTAACGTTGAACTTCGGCGGAGAGGTCAAAGAGGAACAGATTGGGAACGTCATCGTGCATCGTCTAGGGAATGGCGCGTCTTATCTTTCTAAGATTCTGTTTATACCGCGCGCCGCGAGCGCGGCGCGCTCGATGCATCAGGCGCTTCACTTCGACGGGTTCTGGGCGATGATGAGCTATATGCTGTTTCCCGTTGTGCTCCTGCGCTTTACGGGTGTTCGCATGCCCTATCTCCTTACACTTCAAGAAGGCGACCCGTGGGAACATATGTTCTCAAGGTGGTTCATCCTGCCGTTTCGTTCGCTACTCTCCACTGGTTTCAAGAATGCGTCTGAGGTACAAGCGATTTCGACCTATCTCGGGGGGTGGGCGACTCAGATGGGCTTCACCAAGAATGTCACTATTATCCCAAATGGTGTCGACCTGACTCGCTTTATCGATGCCGCACACCCTGCCTTCGTGGTTGCGGGCACCGTGAATCTGATTACCGCTTCACGTTTGGTGCACAAGAACGCGCTTGATGAAGTCATCCGTGCGCTCGTTCTACTGCCTCAGAATATACAGTTCGTTATATATGGGGGTGGTTCCGACGAAGAAGAATTACGCACCCTTTCGGGAGACCTCGGCGTCTCCGACCGAGTACTGTTTAAAGGTTATATTTCGCATGACGAATTGCCACGCGCGTTCTCGACGGCGCACATATTCATTCGGCCGTCGCGCACGGAAGGGATGGGCAATGCATTCATCGAAGCAATGGCAGTCGGGCTCCCAGTCATTGCGACCCAGGAAGGGGGCATCGCGGACTTTCTTTTCGACGAGAAACGCAATCCAGGAAAGCCGGCGACGGGTTGGGCGGTTGACGTTGATTCTCCGGAGCAGATAGCGCTTGCCGTAAAAGACATCATTACGAATCCTGAGAAAGTAACGCGCATACGCGACAACGCGCTCAATCTAGTGCGTGAGAAATACGATTGGAATCTCGTTGCGCAGAATATGAACTCGCTCCTAGAGCGAATCTAGATGTCTATGAAACTTGTTATCGCGACACCTCTGTACCCGCCGGAAATCGGCGGACCAGCAACGTATGCACAACTTCTCTTTGAAGGATTGCCGAGCAAAGGCATTACAGTTGAATTGATAAAATTCAGCGACGTGCGACATTTACCCAAGATTATTCGTCACTACGCGTACTATCGCCGCGTTCTTGCTGCGGCACGAAAGGCTGATATTGTCCTTGCTCTCGACCCGGTCTCGGTCGGGTTGCCGGCATTGCGTGCAGCGAAGAAAGCGGGGAAACCGTTTGTGGTGAAAATAGTCGGTGACTACGCGTGGGAGCAGGGGCAGCAGCGTTTTGGAATCATTCAGAATCTCGACGATTTTGTGAAGACAGCAAAGGTACCGCCTCGTGTAAAAATGTTTCGTAAGATTCAAACCCGCGTCGCGACAGCCGCGGAGCGGGTCATCGTGCCATCGGTATACCTTAAAAAGGTCGTGGTTACCTGGAGGGTTCCTCCTGAAAAGATAGAAGTTATCTACAACGCCATTGAATTGCCGGAGATCAAACCTTTAGAGAAGCGGCCGCCAGGATTCCTCATCGTCTCTTCCGGTCGACGAGTGCCATGGAAAGGGTTTGAAGCTCTTGAACGCGTTGTGGCTCGCGAAGCACGTTGGCGTCTTTTTATCGCATCGGGCCTCTCGCGTACCGAAACACTTCAGTGGGTGAAAAGCGCCGATGTTTTTGTTCTCAACTCGAGCTATGAAGGGCTCTCGCACGCGCTCATCGAAGCGATGGTGCTCGGGACGCCTATTGTCGCTACTGATGTGGGCGGTAACGGCGAGCTTGTCGAAAATGATGTGACTGGACGTCTTGTTCCATTCGGTAACGATGAAGCGCTTTTTGCCGCGCTAAAGAATATTGAACAAGATGTAACTGTTGCGCATAGTCGCGCAACGGTCGCGCAGGTACGTGCAAAGAAATTTTCTGTCGAAACGATGCTCACAGAAACTGCGGCTGCGCTCAAAAAATTATGAAATTACTCATCGTTACTCAAACGGTCGACACCGAAGACCCTGTCCTCGGCTTTTTCACACAATGGATAGAAGAATTCTCGAAGCACGAAGAGTATATCGAAGTGATTTGTTTGAAAGAAGGGAAGTACTCCTTTCCATCGAATGTCAGCGTCCACTCGCTGGGCAAAGAGCATAATTTGCCCACGAGCCGCTTCACGTATACTCTCCGTTTCCTTCGTCTCGCGTGGCGACTCCATAACGAGTATGACACGGTGTTCGTACATATGAACCAGGAGTATGTACTTATTGCTGGCTGGCTTTGGAAATTATTGGGGAAGCGGGTATATATGTGGCGCAATCATTATGCCGGGTCGTGGCTCACTGACACCGCCGCAGGATTTTGCGTAAAAGTCTTTTGCACCTCCAAACATTCCTACACAGCGAAATATAAGAAGACCGTTCTTATGCCGGTCGGTGTGAGCATCGAGCGGTTCTCTCCCGACTCGCGCGTTGTGCGTAGGCCGCATTCGATACTGTATCTAGGGCGCATATCGCCCAGTAAACGCCCGGAAGTGCTCATCAACGCGCTTGCGAAGTCGGCGAAAAAAGGGACCATCTTTAATGCCTCTTTTTATGGCTCACCGCTCCCGCAAGATGCAGTATATTATGAGGGGCTCAAAACGAAGCTGCGTTCCCTTGGACTTGGGGCTTCGGTATCGTTTCATCCGGGCGTACCAAACGTTCAGACCCCGGATATTTACCGCGCATACGAAATCTTCGTGAATCTATCTCCCTCGGGGATGCTCGATAAAACTATTTTTGAGGCTATTGCGTGCGGGTGCTTGGCGCTCTTTTCGAGTGCGGATATGGCAGAGATTGTTGGATCTGAATTCGCTTACGCGGACGGCAATGCCGATGATCTCGCCAGACATCTCGCAAAAGCACTCGCGCTCTCAGAAACGGAACGTACTGCGTGCGTAAAGGAATTTCAAGCAAAGGCCATTGACGCGCACGCGCTCCCTGTTCTTGTGGAGCGGCTCTACGAACAAATGAAGATATGAAAGTCCTTATGATTAGTGGCGACAAAAACCTCCTCATCCCGGGAAGCACTGCCTATGCGCGGCTCAAATTGCAGAAAAGTCAGGTCGACCAATTGGATGTATTCGTATGGCCGCAAGTCCACTCACTTGCCGCCATACGAAAGGCTGCTCGTACTGCACACTATGACGTTATAACCGCTCAAGACCCGTTTTGGCGCGGGCATTTGGCGTGGCACCTCTCCCGCGCGAATCATACGAAGCTTAATATCCAAGTGCATACTGATCTTGCGGCAGAGCCGTGGTGGCGTCGCGCCTGGGCGTATTTCCAATTACGGCGATCGGCCTCCATCCGGGTGGTGTCAGATAAGCTTAAGCAAGAGATAGCGCCGCATGTCCGCGCACCGATATCGGTGCTGCCTATTTATATTGATCTCACTCGTTTTGTCGGCCTCACGCATCAGCCACACTCGCACTTCAAGAAAACCGTTCTTTGGATTGGCCGCTTTGAATCCGAAAAGAATCCCTCTGAAGCGATTTCTATTTTAGAGAAGGTTCGCGCAAGCGACATCGATGCGGGATTGATTCTGCTCGGAGCCGGGAGTCTCGAAGCGATACTTCGTGAGAAAGCGAAAGATATAGCTACCTATGTTGAATTTCCTGGCTGGCAAGACCCTGTATCGTACCTAGCAATGGCTGATGCTGTTCTCTCGACATCCCGGTATGAAAGCTATGGAGCGAGCATTATCGAATCTCTCGCTGCCGGCGTGCCGGTCGTCGCGCCTGACGTAGGCATAGCCAAGGAAGCCGGAGCAATTGTCGCTGTGCGCTCCGAGCTCGCCTCCGCGATAAGCAGAGTACTGTTGTCGGGCGAACGCGGTATTCTAAAATTGTCGATGCCGAGCGCCGCTGAATGGGCGCGAAAGTGGCGGGAAACACTATGAGCAAGAAAACAGCCGCACATTTCTATTACCATTTACATGCGTACGCGCGCATCCATTCCCCCCGTGTCTATGATTTTGTCTTCCAGAGGAAAAAAATTGCAAAATATCTTTTTTCCGGTGGTATGGCGACGGCTACAAATCTACTCGTGCTCTACGTACTTACCAATTTCTTTGGAGTGTATTACCTTCTGTCATCGATATTTGCTTTTATCGTCTCCATCGGCGTCAGTTTTAACATGCAGAAATTTTGGGCATTCGAGGATTCGTCTAAAGACGATGTACAGGCTCAGTTCATTCTCTATAGCCTCGTCGTGTTGGCCAATCTCGCCCTGAACACGGTTCTCGTATACGCGCTTGTACAATGGCTTTCTATTTGGTATCTCCTCGCACAACTTCTCGGAGGTATCGTTATAGCCGTCGTGGGCTTTTTCGCATACCGTAACGTGGTGTTCAAGGCCTAAGAATATGAGATTTATTTATCTAACGGCAAAAGGGTACCCCGCGAGTACCGCTGATCATATCTACATACTCGAACTCGCGAAAGGATTTAATGCAATTCTCAAAGATAATTTCTTATTTGTCGTCGCTAATGCGTTCGGAAATGATTTACAAGGATTGCCCGTTTTGAATCTTCACTTATCGCTCCAAAAGTTTAGAACTGCCTTTTATTTCTTTTGGCTGCCGTATTTTATCCTGCGCGACAAGCATACGAAGAGCGACAGCATCTTTTTTTCAAACGATCCGAATATACTCACACTGCTTATTTTCTGGAAGAGACTCTTACGATTGCACTATCGAATCTGTTCCGATTGGCATATGCTTTTCGGCGACTGGCGCGATCGTTTCATCGCGCGGGGCAGCGATTTCATAGTCACTACATCTGCCAAGTTGAGGAGGGCAATTGCTGCAGACGCAGGAGTTTCGGAAGAGAAGATTTTAGTGGCGTATGGCGGCATTGATGTGGAGAAGCGTGAGTCGCTCAATATCAGCGAGGCGCGAAACCAATTACATCTGCCTTTCGATAAGAAAATCGTTTCCTATATCGGATTCTTTAAGACGATGGGCATGGAGAAGGGTATACGGACAATGATTGAGTCTCTGTCGACTTTGCCGAGCGGAGTCATAATGCTTTTTGTGGGCGGTAAGGACGACGAAATTGCAGAGTACATCGCTTATGCCGAGACTCTGGGGGTCGCGAAGCGATGCGTTTTCATCGCCAGGAAGCTTCAGAGCGAATTGGCGACATACGAAGCAGCCTCTGACATTCTCGCCATCCCATACCCCGATAAACCGCATTTCAGAGAGTTTGGCTTCCCGATGAAGGTGTATGAATATATGGCGGCCGACCGACCCATTCTCTATTCCAAGCTTGATCTTGTTGAAGAGGTTATCGGTGACTGTGCCTATTCATTTATACCCGACGACGCTGTGAGTTTTGCAAAAACGGTTGAAGAGATCCTTGGTGATGTGGGCAGAGCTTCGAATAATGCCGCCAAGGCCTACGAAAAGGTCAAGAAATATACTTGGGTCAGCAAAGCTGATACAATAATCCAAAATGTCACAAGCCAAACTACACGCTAGCGAACTTCTAAATACGTTACAAAAATCCGGCCAGAAGGCCGTTTTGGATATTGGCTGCGGTAAGGTGAAGCGGGGGACAATTGGTCTTGATTATATTGCGGGCGAGAATGTCGATATTGTATCGAATCTTGAAGAAGAACTGCCGTTTCCCGCCGGTTCGCTCGACGGCATTATTATGTATCACTCGCTCGAGCACGTCGTAAACCCATTGGCGGTGCTTCGAGAGTGTCGTAGGGTACTGAAGCCGAGCGGAACGCTCGATATTAAGGTACCACACCACTCTAACGTCTCAGCCTATCAAATCCACCATAAGACGTACTGGAATTATTACTCGCTCGACCCGATTCTGAGCCAAGGCGATAAATCAAACGAACAAGAAAAGCTTTTTACAGTTATAAAAAAGGAATTGAATCTCACGAAGTTCAAATCCTTAAATGCCTTTTTCTCAAAGCGGCCATTCATCTACGAGACATATCTCTACCGCATCTTTCCCTGTTACGAAATTCATTTCGTTCTATGCAAATAACCTATGCAGAAAATATTCCTCATTTTTCACGGAAGATTTCCAAGTGACAAAGCTGCCTCTCTTTTTGCAGCAAAGACCGCGGAAGCTTTTGCCGAAGAGAATATCGAAGTAACGCTTCTTGTTCCGCGCCGTATCGGTAGGGAAAAAGCGAATCCGTATGCATATTACGGAGTGAAAAAGAATTTCCGGATTGTATACCTGCCTGTGGTGGACACGGGAAGGATACGTTTCTTACACCCCATACGATTTATGCTTAGTCTGGCGTCTTTTTCTCTGGCCATTTTCTTTTATATGGCCACGAAGACCTCAAAGAGCGATACGGTCTACTCGAATGAATCTCTGCCACTCTTGTTAGCATCGTTTGTTCGACTAAACACTTTTTACGAGATGCATGATTTTCCTGAGAGTAAGCAAACACTGTTTGGCATATTGCTCCGGCGTATGCGCGGCGTGATTATCCACAATCAATGGAAGACAAATGAGGTAATAAAACTCTTCCGCATTCCGGAGGTACGCATTCTATGTGAACCAAATGCAGTTGATACAGAAGAGTTCGATATACCAGTTTCAAAAGATGAAGCGCGTCAGAAACTCTCTCTCCCTGTTGATAAAAAAATTGTCGTGTACACGGGGCATCTGTACTCTTGGAAAGGAGTCGATACGCTTGCTCAGGCAGCAAGAGAACTCCCGGGAAATTATCTTGTAGTAATTGTGGGAGGGAATAGTGAAGATGTAGAGCGTTTTAAAAACATCTACAGCACTACGTCAACCATACAGATTATGGGATTTCGTCCTCATCAAGAGATTCCGTTATGGCAGAAGGCAGCTGATGTGCTTGTGCTTCCAAATAGCGGGAAGGAAGATATTTCAAAATACTACACATCGCCAATGAAACTTTTTGAGTATGCAGCAAGCAAGAGGCCAATTGTTGCATCAAGAATACCCTCCATTACGGAATTGATTGACGATACGAGTGCCTTTTTTATTGAACCCGATAATCCGTCGGAATTGGCACAGGCGATACGTCGGGTATGCGAAGGAGAAGCTTCTTTGGACGCGCGCTCTGCGGTCGCGTATAATTGGGTTTTGGAACACACGTGGCGTAAACGAGCACAGAGAATTACCCATTTTATAAAAAAGCTGCAACGCTGAGAACTTGTTATGAACATGCACATACCGGACGAGGCCGTAACGTACATTCTGTTTCAGCGAACTCAATATCTCGTTTTTCAAAATAATACGTGGCTGAATAAAATAATTATCCGTATCCCGTTTCTTACCTATAATCGAATAGTGCATTTCGAGGCATGGCTGTTCCGCTCTCGCACCAAGCGGCTCTTCTCGGAAGATATGCAGCGAGAATATGAGAGTATCAAAAACTATCTCCCTGAAAATCCGACTGCCATATTGGATATCGGCTGCGGTGTTGCCGGCATCGACGTTATGCTCGCGAGACATTACGCCCAATTGGGGAAACAAGTCGATTTCTATTTACTCGACAAGACCGAGGTGAATGAAAAAGTCTATTACGGTCTGGAAAAGACGGCTTCGTACTACAACTCACTCGACGTCGCCCGTAACCTCCTTACGGCTAATGGAGTTGAAAGTGAGAGGGTGCACACCCAAGAAGTGACCGGCAGCCCTATATTCCCTGGGACTCAATTCGACGTAGTACTATCGCTGATATCTTGGGGCTTCCATTATCCGGTCGAAACATATCTTAACGAAGTCAATATGTTGCTGAAGCCCGGAGGGAAGCTTATTATCGATATTCGTAAGGGAACCGGCGGAAATAAGCACCTCGAAGAGAAATTTACTACTACTGCACTGCGTATTGCAGATGCTCAAAAACACGAACGATTCTTGATTGAAAAGAAGACATAGCTATGAAAGCTAAAAATACAAAAACAAAGAAAGCACTCGTCTTAGGGGCGGGCGGTTTCATAGGCAACCATCTGGTCACCTACCTTAAAAAGAAGGGATACTGGGTACGAGGCGTTGACCTGAAGTACCCCGAGTACAGTAAAACCGCAGCTGACAATTTTGTGAAAGGTGATTTGAGAGACCCGAAGGTAGTCGCCAAGGTCTTAGATCAGGGCTTCGATAGAGTCTATCAACTTGCCGCCGATATGGGCGGTGCAGGGTACATTTTCACTGGCGAGCACGATGCTGCGGTTATGCACAACTCCGCGCTCATAAACATAAATGTCGCAGAGCAGGCGAGGAAGGTCGGCGCTAAGCTCCTCTTCTATTCCTCGTCAGCCTGTATCTATCCCGAGCGCAACCAACTAGACCCGAATAACCCGAATTGCAGCGAAGACTCGGCGTATCCGGCAGCCCCAGACAGCGAATATGGCTGGGAGAAAATCTTCAGCGAGCGGCTCTATATGGCATACGCTAGGAACTACGGCTTGAAGGTTAGGATCGCGCGGTTCCACAACGTCTTTGGTACTGAGGGCACGTGGCGTGGTGGCCGCGAAAAGGCTCCGGCGGCCACCTGCCGGAAAATCGCGGAGGCAAAAGATGGTGGCACCATAGACATTTGGGGAGATGGCAAACAAACGAGATCGTTCCTCTACATTGACGAATGCTTAGAAGGCGTCGAGCGCCTGATGAAATCGGCATTTGCCGGACCCGTCAACATCGGCTCGGATGAAATGATTTCAATAAACAACTTGGCCAAAATGGTAATGGATATAAGTGGCAAGAAACTCAATATCAAACACATTAAAGGGCCACTTGGCGTGCGGGGTAGGAATTCTGATAACCGTCTGATTAAACAAAAGATTGGCTGGGCGCCAAGCCGACCGCTCCGGGAGGGAATGGCCAAGACCTACGCATGGATCGAACAGCAGGTGAAGAATAGTCCGCACAAAAAATCAGCATAACCCATGGATTTCGTACGTCGGCATAAAATTGACCTGTTCATTTTTGCCTTAGCGCTCATTGCCCGACTTGTGTTGTTCGGCATCAATCTCCACGCCCAGAACGGCGATTTGATAAGTACTATTCACGGCGATGATGGCTACTACGAATTGTCTCGGAGTTTAGTCGCGGGGCACGGGTTCACCGGAGCAAGCGCGCCTCCCTACATTCCGAACGCGTTACGTACACCCGGCTACATTGTCTTACTCGCCGGCCTGCTGTGGCTCACGAAAAGTTACTGGGTCACCATCCTCGTGCAAATCGTGATCGGCGCGTTCATACCGATTTTGGGCAGGCGTATCGCACTCAAACTATTTCCTGATGCAAGGATCGGCTTGTGGGTAGGCATTCTTATGGCCCTTGAGCCTTACCTTGTGTTGTTCTCTTCGATTTTCTATACCGAAACGGTTTTCATTTTCCTCTTTTTACTTTTTGTCCTTGCGACCCTTTCGTATTTGGAAAAGGGGAGCTATCGCCAACTCGTCTTCAGCGCTGTTCTGCTCGGCTTTGCGACGCTGACAAAAACGACGACACAATACCTGCCACTCATCATCATTCCACTTTTCTTTTTTAGATTTAGGAAAGAATTGAAACTAAAAGACAATCTGCTCAGAGCTGCAGTTTTTCTTTCGTTATACTTTATTGTCATCAGCCCATGGCTCTACCGTAACGTTGAAACGTTCGGTGTTATAGGGTTATCGGCCCAGCCGGCCTATAACTTGTACGTATATATGGTCCCATCGGTCCTTTCTCTCGAGAATGGAACGAGCTTCCCTGACGAACTGAATAAGTTCACGACAGAAGGAGAATCCTCGGGTAATGTCATAACGCTTACCAACAGTTCGGTATATACCAAGAAGGCACTCGCGATACTCGCTGCCCATCCGAAGGGCGTCCTCATATCCGCGGGCATAACCGTCGTCACTTTTTTCACCCACGACGGAATGTTAACCGTGCTGCAGCACGCGGGATATGTGCCGAGACAGTATTTGAGTAAACCTGCACTAACGCTGCTTATGTCGTCGCCTTTACAGTTTCTTAACGTGACGGCAGGTTATATAGAGAGTCCGTTTATCCTGGTCTTACTATTTAGGATTTTCTGGATAGGCATCACACTATTTTTATTCATCGGTCTCGTCGCATACACGAGAAAGAATACTTCCAAAGAAATTACCTGGCTTGTGCTGCTCCTCATACTCTATTTTGTTACCACTAGTATCGTCGGAGGATTAGGGGTTAATGCTCGCTATCGAATGCCCATCGACCCGCTCATTTTCGCCTTTGCGATATACGGTTTTCTGCTGATGAGAAATGCTATACTCCGCGAACGAAAGGCACAATGACCGACAGCGCCGAACAACACACCGCGATTGAGGGACGGATAGAGAAGGTAAGCGATTCTTTCTCGTGCCCAACGTGTCACCATACGCTCTCGGTTGCTCCCGAAGGGTACGTCTGTGCCACAGATGGCGTGTTTAGAAAAGATGAGTCGGGCCGGCCTCTTTTAATTGCTCGCGCCGTCTATACCGAGACAAAAGAGGAACATCTTTCAGGCGTCAATTGGCTGAAGTCTCTGCTCAAACGCTGGCCCAAGCTCTATTACACCGTGTGGCATGTCTTCTGTCCGGTGCTGATGCTCGAGAATGGACCGCGTAAGTTACTAGATCTCGTGTCTGACGACACTGCGGTGCTTGACGTAGGGTCGGGCCCGGAACGGCTCGGCGAGCGTTTTATAAATGTGGATGTGTACCCATTTCCTGAAGTAGACATCGTTGCAGACGCCGAGTCTCTGCCATTTCAGGACGGATCGATTGGAGCGCTGGTCACGGAATCTATGCTCGAGCATGTCCCGCATCCGACCATTGTCGCACGAGAGATGGTGAGAATTTTGAAAAAAGGAGGATTCCTCTATGCCAGTGCGCCGTTCGTACACCCGTACCACGCTTCGCCAGACGACTTCAACCGCTGGACGCTCAGCGGTCTAAAAGAACTCTTTGGCGAACTCGAGATTATCGAGAGCGGTGTCCGCTCAGGGCCGTGGAGCGCTCTATTGATGTTCCTCGCGTACTGGCTCGGCGTCATATTCGCCTTCGGCTCAAAGAAAGCGGCGCCGTTCTTGGCGCACGTGTTTATGCTGGTATTGGGGCCGCTTAAGATATTCGATCCGCTGTTTTCACATATGCCCGGAGCAGAGGCCGTTTCTGCGCATCTGTATGTCATCGGTCGAAAGAAATAATATGACCACTGATTTTAAGAGACTCTCGATCGTTATTCCCGCGTACAACGAGGAAAAGACGATTCTGGAAATTATCCGTCGAGTACAAGCCGCCGACATCGGCAATCTCGAAAGAGAAATAATCGTCGTCGACAATAATTCAACCGACGGAACATTCGGTTTGGCACAATCAGTACCAGGCGTCAGAGTTTTTCTAGAGAAGGAAAAAGGGAAGGGAGCGGCTGTCAAAAGAGGCTTCCGAGAAGCAACGGGCGATATCGTGACGGTGCAAGACGCTGACCTCGAATATGACCCGAAGGATTTTAAGGAAGTGATACGACCAATTGTGGAGGGTAGCACTGAAGTAACCAATGGGGTCAGGATAGAGGGGCGTCGAAAAGACGACCACCACAAGATGCTCTACTTTTTGGGATGGATGGGGAATTCCGCTATTACCTGGACTACGAATATTCTCTATAGAAACAGGGCAAAAGAATATGAAGGCTGCTATAAAGCTTTTACCAAAAAGCTCGTGGACTCGATTACCGTCGCAACGAACAATTTTGATTTCGACAACGAGCTCATCTGTAAGATTCTAAAACGAGGGTATACCGTTATTGATGTTCCGATACACTATTATCCGAGGAATTATGCTGAGGGAAAGAAAATAAACTGGAAACACGGATTCCTGATACTCTGGACGATAGTGAAGTACCGCTTCGTTGATTAAAAAAAGCCCCTCCGGAGGAGGGGCTTCACGTTGCACTCCCACGCAGGATGCTTGTGGGGAAGTGACCGCCTTGGCCCATTGAATGTTCATACAACATCGCTGGGATTCCTTGATAGAACGGTATCTTAAGGCTATCTCGGACGCTTCTTTCAACGTGGTCGCGCAACTCCACCAGCCTCTCGGCAGAGAGCGTGGCGGTGAAGACATACGAGCGGTAGCCACCGTTTGGATCACCTTTGTAATAATCCGCAGTGGTCGAATAGTCGAGCTCATACTGATAGAGCTTTGCGCCAGTCTTCTGGTAGGTATAGACCCATACGCCAGCTTGAGTGGGATGAGGAACCGCTTCGTCGTAGTACGGCGTACCCGGATAACAGGTGATTATCGTTAGGTCAAAATCATCCGGCTCTACTTCAAGCAGCCAGCGTTTTGTGTCCATCACGGTTTCTTCCGTTTCTCCCGGGTGGCCCATCGACATCAGCGCCTTTACCTTCAGATTGTGTCGTCGCGCTATCTCCATACAACGAGTGTTTTCCTCTCTCGTCGCTCTTTTATTGATTGCTCTCAGAATATCCGACGAACCCGACTCAAAGCCGACTAGAATCCAACGGAACCCAGCTTCGTACATTGCCGCTGCTTGTTCATCGGTAAAGAGCTGTGACTTTATGAATCCTCGCAGCCGCCATTCGACTCCGAGTTTTTGCTGAGCTCTTCCAATGAGCCGCATAAGTTCGACGACTTTTTTATTCACGTTAAGCTCGTCGTCGTACATCATAAAGCCCCGTCGACCTGTCGTCTGGTAGAGATGCACCATCTCCTGGACAATGTTCTCGGACGTTCGCATGCGAATCCTCCGAAGCATTGGCGATTCCCGTCCGCCGCAGAAGCCGCAGGCAAACGGGCATCCCAACTGGGCAATGAGCGAAAGGGCAGACACCCCGTCTATTGAATAGTGGTAACTATCAATGTCGACGAGATGACGTGCCGGGAAGGGAAGTTCCGTCAGGCGGTTGCCCGTAAGGAAGAGGGGAGAATGCACATCGTCAGCATCAACAACCCGTGGAGCCTCATCTCCAAGTGAAAGAAAGATGGCGTCTTCGCCATCTCCGGCGACCAGCGTATCGAAGGTTGCGAGGGATTGTTCCATTGCTCGAACAGCTCTCCCCGTAATGCCTCTCGCCAACTCCTTTTTGTAGGCCGCGTTCACGAGTGTGATGTGCGGACCACCAAGGATTATTTTGGCGTCAGCTCTCACCTTCCGTATTGCGCGGACAATCTCCGATACGGCTGGCATCTGCGGGGTTGTCGCCGTAATGCCGAATTGCACAATCAGAGGTCGTGACGCCGCGTAATCGGAAGCCGCTTCGGCGAAGTTCTTTACCCCTGAGAGGTCAAGCACTTCAACGTTTGCTCCCGCCTTCTCAAGGACTGCAGCGACCTTCAATATCCCTAAGGTCATGAAGACTCTCTCGTCCAAGAGAAATCCCGAGGGCGGAATGATGAGTCCGATATGCTTCGTGAAGCTCTGCGTATCCAGCAGAGGAACCACTGGATGTATATCCATAGATCACCTATACGATGTTGTGTTTGGAAAGAACAGCGAATCTGCTGCGGTGATACTACAAGGCAAATGCTCGAGAGTCAAAGATGCTAATAATGAACGAACGTCGAATACTTGTTCTCGAAATAAGATTTTTTATCAGCATAATAATTCCAATCCATTTTCTCTTTCTGCATAATGATAAAAGGGATATTGCCGTAGTACGAAGCGAAAGCTCCGAACGTGCTGTCTGACCCTATAATAGTGTCCGTTGAAGAAAGGAGGAATACATCGTGTACGGCGCTCCCTCTGCTTACTGAGACATTGAGGTCTGTGAATAGGGAAGCATCGACGGGTCCGTCAGAAGTGATGACAAAACAAGCTTCAGAGGCACTGTGCCCGCTGATACTCAGGTATTCGTCAATAATCTCCCGTACGCGCGTCTGGGGCAGTAAATAAGCCCCTCTGCGCCATTCTCGGTAGTCGCCCTGGCGAATATGAACCCCCAGAATATGCTTGAATTTAGTCCTCAGTTTTTGTATGTGCTCTTGTACCGAGCGCTCAATATCGGCACGAGGCTTCAAGTATTTCAAAATCTCCTTCCGATACTTTTGCAGGCCGACCGGATTACGGAAGAGCCAGCCATCAAAATAAATCGTAGAGACGGCTTTCTCGAGTTCTAGGAGCTTGATATCCTCTTTTGTGGGAGGAAGATAGAATGCTTTGGTATCTCCATTGTCGGAAACAAGGATTGAATTTTTATGTATTGCCATAATGCTACGCACATAGTAGCTATAGAGCTTGCGCCACAGGCGTCGCCTAAAAGATGACTTTCGTTTTGTATAATCAGTAAAGGGGAGGAAGAAAAATAATCTGAAGAAAAGATTTGGCGCGGGCATCGTGAAATAATTCCCGTATTCAAAAAAGACCGGATTCTCAAGCGAGTACCCGCGCTCAAGGCAGTAGGCGTATATGCTCGCATAATCCCAGAGTTGGTTGGCGAGCTCTCCGCCCGTTGCCCTCAAGATGACAGCCTTTTTCATAACAGTTATTGCACCGGCAGGCCTTCTCGTGCGGCCACGTAGTTGGTGAGGGTAAAACGCTCTTTATCAGGTCGATACTCGAGGGGCTCTACGGAGGTCGCTTTAATCCGATACAGCACATAGCCACAGGTCTTGAAGAGGAGTAGAAAATCTTTAAGAAAAGTCCTCGACTCAATTGTCGCCCCCGAGAACTCGAATTGGATGTAATCAATGGCCTTTTTCGAGAGCATTTTTTCAGCGCCTTTCATAACCAAGTACTCGAACCCTTCAACATCGACTTTTAAAAAATCGATGTGGGTAATCCCGTGCGCGTCACAGTATTCATCGAGCGTGCTCACAGCGACGTTTATCGGCGAAAGCGCGTCGCCGTGAAAATTATAAAAAGAGTTATGACTCGTTTTTCCCGCCTCGCGGTACAGGAGCCGCTTCTCAACGCGGTCGCCTAGGGCGAAATTATTTGCAATAAGGGGCAGCGTCTTCAATTGCTCAAATGCGTTTTTATCCGGTTCAAACGCATGGATAGTCACAGCCGGATTAATCCGTAGCATCTCGCTCGCGTAGTCGCCCACGTTCGCGCCGACATCGAATACTATTTTTGCTTTAGGCATCAAAAAGTTTAGGAAGCGATACTCTCCGTTCGTCTGGCGGTCGAAGTTATTATCTCCGTACCACATATCGAGATATCGGCTGCAAAATTTGAAGAGCGCCTCCGAATAGAAGGGATGTTCCCAGTTTAGAAATATGTTACTAACGAAACGTTTTAGCGGATTCATACCTTCTTAAAGTGGTATAACCCGGTACCAAAACCTTTCGTTGCGTCGTATGAATCGCACAGAGTGTTTCCGTAGATATACTTTTCTTCAACTATAGAAAGCCCATTAAACATCTCGAGGACATACGCCTTTGAGAACGCGCGATGCGCGTTGAAATAGACTTTATTCTCATAGTCGACGGGGACCGAGATATAGAGGTCGCCGCTCTTGGCCAATACGCGTACGAGCTCGGCCGCCGCCCTTTCAGAACCAAATTGGTCGAGCGAATCACCGTACCGCCCGAGCCCGATATGCTCTATGACACAGATTGAGCTCAATGAAGCTACTGTGTCGTTTCCAAACGGGAGGTCGAGCAGGCTTCCTTTTACAAAGGACAGCTCAGGAAGGGTTACCGCTGGCGGCCGGATATCGACCATCGTCGTGGGTACAAACTGTGAGATGATACCGATGGTCGGGAGATGCGAGCCCACGTCAACGTGGCGCTCCGGCTTGTTCTCAAAAATCTTCTTCGCGCACCAGGCGTCTTGGTAGAAATACACCGGGTCAACCGGCGTGCCAGCGGTGTTATCAAAGAGTCGCGGATACAGATCAGCGGTCGAGGCTCGGACCAAAGCATTGCCTGGTAGTTTCTTATAGGCGCGCCAGTCTCGAGAAAATCCAGCGAATGCTGCCGTCGTCGCGAGGAGGGAGTGTTTGCGCTTGAGCGCACTCACAAACAGTGCTGACCATTTGAGCGGGGGTATTTTCTTGAGAGTACTACGCAAAGTCATACCATATAGGATACCGCCTTTCTCTTCATCGGTTGACCTTCTAAATTGAAGTCAATATATTTTTGTTGGGGAGTAAACGGGAAGAAGGTACGCCACAGCAATCGTGTTGCGCCACTCGTCGGATTGAGCCCACAGCCACGAACGAGTGAGAAAAATAAAACAACTCTTTTTTCAAGATAGAAATAGTGCGGCGCTATACGCGCCTGTTCTTGTCGGTAGGGAGTAATGTCCGCGCTGAGCTGGCCCGGCCTCCTGCGGAAGACGCTCACGCGCCGATTAAACGACCATAACGGGGCATAAACGGCAAAGGCTTTCCATAGGGCGTAGTCCCCTGCAAGACGATAGGCTGACACCGCGGGATGAGACTTTTGCCACAGTGAGCGTCTCCAAAATACGCTGTCCTGTTGTACGAAATACGCACTTCGACCATAGATACCTTTCCGAAGCCAGTCTTGGCGATAGAGGAAGCAAGTTCCTTGTGCAATTATTTTCCCGGACTCGTCCGACGTCGTGTTGATACCTTTCACCCATTCGATGTCGGGGTACTGAGTAAGGATAGTCGAGACGGCCTTGAACGCGCCGGGCAAGTAACGATCATCGGCGTTGAGATAGGCCAGCACGTCGCCGGTCGTCCGGGCAAAGCCTTTGTCGATGGCGTCATACATACCGTGGTCTTTCGCAGAGAAGTATGAAAACGTTACTCCATTACATCCGATGGGATACGAATGTGAGGCGAGTCTGTCCTCATACGATTTTACTATTGCAAGCGTACCGTCCGTCGAAGCGCCGTCGGCGATGACGTACTCAATCTCGAATTCACCCTCCTGGGAGAGGATGCTCTCGATCGTTTCGGCGATATATTTCTCGCCATTATAGACCGGAGTGACAATAGAGAGCTTCATATGCACTTTCGGACAACTTTGTTAATTCGGAACTTCGTCTTGCGCAGGAAAACTTCGGCTTTGTCTGCGATAATCCAAAACCTCCTAAGTAGCACTGACCGCTGTAGCCGATACGGCTCAAGGATAAAAGGTACAATTCGTTTCTTGTCGACCAGCCATTGTGCATAGGTGTCAGAAGCTCTCTTAAATGCAGCGTCGGCGAGTTGGTGTGTGCGGGACAGATCAATTTCTTTGCTCGTCTCTGTGAACAAAAGACCGTCTATATTGTGCGTGATGTATTCGTTATGTGTCCCCTCGTCATAGGCTATAACGCATTTACCGAGGGCCAGAGCTTCGGTGAACGCCCCAATTCCTTCCTTCTTTCTAGGGGCGATGAAAATCGTTGATTGTGCAAGCAAATCAAAATATTTTTCCTTGGCGAGAAATCCGTCATCTATGATTTTGAGTTTGTATCGAGCGATGTCTTCTGGCAGTATGGTCGGCATCACTCTCTGAGCGTCTGGTGATACAACAATAGAAAAACTGTCCACCTGTTCAGGATTAAGCTTGTCCCGTAGGTCGTCGAAAGAAATCCCTCCTCGGTACCAGAAAAAGATATGATTCCCGGGCGCAAGGACTGACTTCTTTGGCTGAAGATAGAGATACTGCACCGAAAGAACGGGCATACCGAATTTCGTAACCCAGGTGGCAATTTTTCTGGAGAAGGCAAGAATTTTTATGTTGAAATACGAAAGCGCCTTCCAGTGTGCGTAATTGAACTTTGTACCGTCGTACATGGGTGCCCATAGTATGGGTACCGTAATTCCCTCAAGATCGCTCATCGGGCTCATAACCTGCATGAAGAATGCATACTCGTTGCTATTGATTGTTTCCACTGGTACACGCAGGCCGCCTTGCCAAGACTCATCCCAATACTCATGAACCTCGAACGCTTCAGCGAGTAGTGTACGCATAAAGTCCGAAGAATGTGTTCGCCGGTGGAAGGAGTGGTCTACAAACGCGATCGTGGGCTTATCCATGGCTAGTGTATGCAGTTTACGGACAACATCACTTATTCCCGATTTTGCATACAATTATATCATTGTACCATCAAAAAAGTTGTATGCTATGATTATGGAAATATGCGAATAAAGGTGCTTGGTTCGGGGTTTTATGGCTGCCATCTTGCGGTATCACTATTGGAAGATGGGCACGATGTGGAGATATACGAAATTTCTGACCGTATTTTTGCTGGTGCTTCGGGTGCCATACCCGCAAGAATCCATCGAGGATTCCATTACCCCCGTTCGTCCGTGACACGCGATGCTTGCAACGCACATTACGCTGAATTTATGTCGCAGTACGGTAAATTTACAAGTACGGTAGCGGTTAACATTTATGCGATAGCGGCAAGGGAGAGCCTTATCGATTTTGAAACGTACCGGAAAATACTGAAGGATACGGTCGAATTCATAACCATTGAATATCCCGAGGAATACGGCCTGTTGAACGTCGAAGGCGCCATTCTAACTGGGGAACGTCACATTGTCATTGAGCGGGCGAGAAAACACTTTGAGTCGCTCCTGAGCAATCATATCGTCTTCAATAAAGCGCCTGATGAGGAAGGGAACTTCGATTGGACAATAGACGCTACATTCTGTGCGAACGAGAGTATCGGAGTGGAACGATATGAACCGTGTGTAGTGCCCATCCTCAAAGGATCCGAAACTAGTAAGGCGGTTACCATCATGGACGGTCCGTTCCCGAGTCTGTACCCGTGGAATGAGGAGCGCGGGCTATCGAGCTTATCGAGCGCCCTATGGTCGCCGTTTTCGAAGACCTGCAAGACATATCTGGAGGCGCGACACATACTAGACAATCTCTCCCAGGCAGACCTAAAGGAGCGCGGTACGCAGATGATTGAAAGTATGGCCGTCTTCTATCCGACTATTAATGAATACATGCCGGTCGATTACAAAGTGTCCATTCGGGCAATGCCAAAGTCAAATTCAGACGCACGTCTTGTTGAAGTGGTGAAAACCAGCCCTAACGTCATAAGAATTCGGGCTGGGAAGATTGATGCTGTCATACAAGCTGGGAAGGAAGTCAAAAGTATAATCGGCGAATCATGATTGGCATAACAGGAAAAAGAAGTTCAATAACAAAAGCATTCGTTAGTCGGCTCAACGAGCGCGAAGTGGTGTATGGAACCACCGAGGATCTCCCTCGAGACTTGGACGCCTATCTTTTATGCGCGGGAGTGTTGGTGGGGAAGAGCGCGCGCGATATCAGCGATGAGGAAGCAAAGAATACATTTCAAGTTAATTTCATTAACGTAATCCGTTTTTGTGATGATGTTTTTTCTGTTAATAAGCGCGCGCGGGTATGCATTATAGGGTCTGAGTCAGGGTATCTTGGGTCCTACGATATGGTGTATGCAGGCTCAAAGGCGGCTATGCACCTTTACATACAGTCAAAACATCTTGAACACGCCACCCAACATCTCGTAGGTATTTCCCCCGTTATCATTGAGGATAGCGGCATGACGGAGAAGCGGTCAGATTTCAAAAAAGTCCAAGAACGGGGGGAAAAACGGCGAATGGGCAGATGGTTACGCGCAGAGGAAGTTGCCAGGGTCGCGCACGTTGCGCTGGGCGAAGATGCTTTATGTAATACCGTTATCCGTATGACGGGCGGGAACTGGTAATTTGATTTTGTGTATTAATTTCCCTCACCGCCGCCACAAATATAAAGGGATATCAAATGCATAACTGTTTCCGAATGTTTCTGCGACTTGGAAATTGAAATCACGATCAGCGCCGCGCCCCATAAAGGATGGCCAGATACGGTCTTTTAATTTCCTGAACTGCACTTTCTCGATAACTTCGCGCCGGAAGAGCGGGCTGTTCCCAGCTCCCGGATAGGGCGCAAGCGAGCCGAAGAAGAGTTTAGTAATTATACGGAGGCGCTTGAAATGAAAGGGAATCCCGGCATTAAGCGAAGGAGACATCTTAGCAATCAACCCTTTCGTCTTTTGAGAGAGCTTGTAAAGATCTTTGGGGCCAATGACTTTTTCTTCCGTGTTCCCATTTCCCATCGTCCCTATCAGATTTTCATCAAACGGGAGCCAACCGGTCGTGACGTGAGTTGCGTTGTGGGTAGTCAAGAGTTGGCGCTGCATCTCAATGCGGTTTAAGAGAGACGCATCATCACCATCTTGGAATGTTATAAGCTCGCCATGCGCTTTGCTAAAACCATAATTTCGTGCGGAATAACCGGCGTTTACGTTCCGATTGAGCGTATGATCGATGCGGTCAGGATCATCTCCTTCGAGTTTGTAATAAGCGATACGAGAGTCGGCCTGCGTTAGAGCCTTAACAACATCTGCCGTGTTGTCGGTGCTCGCATCGTCCACTACTATGATTTCGAGATTCTTATAGGTTTGATTCCGTATCGAGTCGACCGCAACGCGGATAGTCCGTTCATTATTGTGCGCAGGAACGATGACGGAGATAAGGGGCTGTTCCATAATCAGAGCTTTAGCACGTCATCAATGAAATTAGCATAGGCGTTGCTAAAAGATTCGCGGGTGTAGTGCGCGCGTGCGTATGCCCAGGCCGCGTGGGCCTTTTTGTATACCTCCTCGGAGGATAGGGCAGCGAATGAGCGTATCGCCTCGCTGATAGAGTCGACCGTCGGCTCCTCAATGACGATACAGTCAGCATCTTCGTAGATACCGGCCTGCGGAGTCAGGATAGGGGCAACTCCGGCATGCATCGCCTGCACCACGCTGCCGGAGGTGCCTTCCGAGAAAGCCGGATAAATGAGCGCCCCGCAGGCGTCGGCTACTTTCTTGAATAAATCTGAATCGACGTTTATCCTGCCGTGATAATGAATATTCGCTGTCTCATAGAGTTCCTTTTTGTAGGCCACTGAAAAATCTTTTTCTGCAGCAACCGGCCCACAGACGTGGAGCGTCAGGCCAGGATTCTGTACAAATGCTTCAAGCACGAGGTCCAATCCTTTGAGCACGGCGCCACCCCCACCGAACCATAAGAAGTTTGCGCGCGCCGCTCGAAAATCCTTATGTTCCGGGAAATCAAAAAGCTTTACCGCGGATATCGGGATAGGAACTATTGGCTTACTGAATCGGGCGTAGGTGGCGTGTACCGCCTTGTTCCCAAACCCTTCAAGATAATCAGCAGCCCCAGGATCTTTGGCTTCAGCCACTTGTCGATGTGGGGAGAGAATGATTCCTCGCCGCTCCCGCACTACTTCAAGCCGTTTCAGTTCAATCTTATTCTGGAAATCACTATACGAACCGACAATATGCATCACTTTTCGGCAATCATTTGGAAGATGAAGAAGCTCCAGATTACTCTGAATATCGATACAGACCCGGTAATACTTTCTCGGGGTGAAGGTATGGTTGTTCCAATTGATGATATCGACTGCGTAGCCACGCTCAGAAAAGAGTCGTGCCATCTCATAACATTCCCAATAGTTAGTATGAAAGGTCGAAAATTGTTCCTCGTGAGTTTTTGTGAATGGCTCGGTGATATAAGACAAGAGAATGTTTCCTTTTATCTTTCCGGTAGCGGGCATATGCACGACACCCCACAATTTGTTGGAGATTTTATTTCTATAAGCCCAATATACTTTACGCAAGGTATTGTTCATGACTTTGAAACCACAATTCGAGGCAGAGCAGGACCCATATTTTATAATACACGGAGTCGTCATTCTCCGAGTAAAACGAAGTCAGCAACTGTTTCGTAGCATCTTCTTGTAGGTAGGTAAAAATATGCGCACCGGCCCCCAACTGCTCGTGAACAAATGACTTCATCTTCTCAGCTCGAAGCCATTCTTTTACCGGCGCGCCGAATCCCTGCTTGCGCCGGTAGACGAACTCCTTGGGCATAAACTCGGACAAGATATCCTTTAAAATTATCTTGTTCTCGGTTTTGTTCATCTTGAGTTCAACCGGCAGATTGTAGACAAACTCAGCCAGCTTATGATCAAGGAAGGGAGAACGCACCTCAAGGCTGTGCATCATCCCCATACGGTCAACTTTGCTCAGGAGCTGGCCCGGCAAGTAGGTCGTGAGGTCAAAGGTATTTATCTTTGCGATTGAATCGAGCCCGCTTTGAGCGATTTCTGGGCGCACGAACCCCTCGATGACAGAGGCATTTCCTCCCCATAAGTTTTTCCGCTCATTCTCGGTGAATACTGAAATATTCCTCACGTATCCCTGAAAAGGATTCAGGAATAGTTTCGTGAATGTGTCTTTACGGAATGAAAGATTCCAATGTTTCTGGTACCACCCGTAGCCCATAAAGAGCTCATCGGCGCCGTCGCCAGAGAGCGCGACCTTCACCTTACTCGCCGCAAACTGCGAGAGCAGCGACTGAGGGAAATCTGAAGAGTCGGCGTGCGGCTCGTCAAAGTAGGCGAGACTCGCCTTAAGCGCGTCTACGCCGTCCTCGCTCGCTTGGAGCGTGTAGTGGTCAGTGCCAATCTGCTTTGCTGCCTGTTCGGCATACGGCAGCTCATTGCGGTAATCCCCATAGCCCAGCGCAAAGGTCTTCAACGGTCTGTCGGTAAACTTCTGAGCGTACGCCGTGACCAGCGTCGAGTCGACTCCGCCGGAGAGGAAGCTGCCAATCTCGACATCTGCCACGAGGCGTTTCTGCACCGCATCGGTGAAGAGTCGTCGAATCTCTTCCTTCGCGTCGCCGTAAGAAATCGTAATCGGATTATATTCCAGCTCCCAATACTTCTTCTTGGTCAGCGAGCCGTCTTTATAGAGCGCGTATTCTGCCGGCAGAAGCGTGAAGACATTCTTATATATGGTTCTCGTCGGCGGGACGTACATAAGCGCGAGATAATTATCGAGCGCGCCCGGGTCAATCTCTCCCTTTATTCTGCCAGAGGCAAAGAGCGCCTTTATTTCAGAAGCAATCATCAGGTTTCCTTCAGTATCGTATGCGTAATAGAGCGGCTTCTTGCCGAAGCGGTCGCGCGCCATAAAGAGCGTCTGCTTTTCTTCATCCCAAATAGCGAAGGCGAACATCCCGTCGAGATACTTCGGGCAGTCGACGCCGTATTCTTGATACGCCTTGAGGATGACTTCCGTATCTGAATTGGTAGAGAAATGGTAACCCTTTGCTTCAAGCTCTTTCTTTAGCTCCTTATAATTATATATTTCTCCATTGAAGGTGATAGCCATAGCGCGCGCATTATCGCGCATCGGCTGATGGCCCCCGGCGAGATCGATGATAGAAAGGCGCGTTTGTCCAAGCGTGCAGTGAGAAAAGGCGAACGTACCGTGATCGTCGGGCCCGCGATGCTTGAGCGTTTCCAGCATCGCGCGAGCGCGTTCGGTGTCCTCACGCTCTCCCGTAAAAGCGATGATGCCACACATAGTTATTTCCTCCCCAAGGCCACGTACTGAACGCCCTCAGGAAACGACTCCTTTTCAAACATACCCCAGGGATCAATAAGGATTTTGCCTATGAGATTCTCCAGACGAGCGGGCAAATCCTGTAGACGCGGTTCAGGATGCGAGAGCAAGAGAATCGAATTCTTATCGAGCAACTCCTCTAGAGAGCTGGCATACGTCGCGCGCTTCCCAAATATCTTCTCTGCCTCGTCGAACCCGAGGAAGTCAAAAATCATAACCGGATACTTCTGCGCGAGAAGCTCCTCGACTATCTTTACCGCGTGAGAGTCTTGCACCACAGCGGTGTTCGGCTTGTAGCCAATCCCGATAACTCCAACGGAGTGTTTCTTCCCCTTAGCTATTGTTTTAATACGGGCGGCGAGGCGTTTCGGGCCGCCTTCATTTATATTGTGGGTGTGGATGGCGAGCGGGGTGGTGATGTTCCGTCGCGCTGCCATATAGGAGAAAGCGAAATTGTCTCGGGGGAAGCAGGGGCCGCCGTATCCCAGGCCGCTTTTGAGGTACCGCGCTCCGATTCGGGTATCTTTCCCGATAGCGTTCGTTATCTCGTCGACGTCCGCAAATGGAATCATGTCGGAGATTTCGCCCAACAGATTCGCGAAGGTGATCTTCATCGTTACATATGAATTCAGACTGATTTTCGCCAATTCCGCACTCTCGATACTCATATGCTCGTAAGGAACATTCGGCTGGGATTGCCGATAGACCTTCTCCAAAAGATCTCCGGATTTTTTATCGAAGGCCCCGATAAAAATGAAATCCGGCTTCCGCAGGTTCTTAATAATTTCTCCGATAGCAATCAGGCTCGGGCTGTAACAATAGCCGAAATCGGCACCGCATTTCTTCCCCGAAGCTTTTTCCAGCGCGGGAATGATGGCCGTACGCGAATCTTCGGGCAGTACCGTACTCACGAGGACGACGAGGTGATACGTCTTCTTTTTCTTTAGTGAGTTCCCGATTTCTTTCATCGCCGTAATCGTCGGCGCGAGCGAGAAGGCGCCGTTTTTCTGGCTCGGGGTGGGGACGATAACGAACGTCACGTCACTCTTCAGCACGGCCTCCTCGGTGGTGTTGGCGACCGTGATGCGCTTACACTCCTTCGTAATTATCTCCTGGAGGGACGGTTCGGAGACTGGCGCCCTTCCTTTTTTCAGCAGCGCCACTTTCTTAGAGTCCTTGTCGGTCCCGATGACCGTAAAGCCCCGCTCAGCATAAAAAGCCGCGTAACACGCGCCTAATTTCCCCAAACCGATTACGGATATTCTTTCCATTGAAAATACAGTAGATATAACGATTACGACTGAATACTGGTTACACTACCAAGCTTTAAACGAAGTGCCAATGTACCTCGCCTAGGTCAGATTCTTCAGGTATTTCTCGAAGAATCGCTGTGTCGTGTATTCCTTCTTTACCTTCTGATACGCATTTTCAATAATGGGCTGATAGGCATCAAAATTCGCTAAAATCTCCCGCACCTTCTCCTCCAATTTCCCAGGCTCATAGTAGACAAACTCCTTATCAGGTTCGAAAAATCTTTCAATAACATTAAATTCATCGCGTCGGCACAATATCAGCGAGCGGCACAGCGCAGCCTCGAACGCGCGGCTTTTAAGTTGTGGCACTATATAAGTTTTACCGCGTAGCCGATTAAAAATAGCGGTGAGCGGAGTGAAGAGATTTGGGCGAGGTAGTAGTCTAAATGCCTCGTTATCCTCCCACCCGTCCGTACCGTATATGTTGGCCAAGTTCGAGACAGAGCAAGGCACGATATTGTGCACAAGGGTAATCTTTGTCTGAGCCATTATTTTCCACTTTTCAAGATGGGGAATGTTACTTTTGGTGATGTAGCGCCTACCGCCTTCAAACATATTCTTAAACCTAGGAAACAGCTGCTTGATTTTTCCTATAACGTAGAGATTCGGAAAGAATTTGTAGGTGAGTGCTCCGTTGTGGGCGATAAAATTATATTTAAATTTTGATATCGTTTTTACATCAGCAAAGAGCCAGTCGCTGTACAAGCCCCCGCTATAGATGATGTCGTAAATCTTTTCTTCTTTTGGCGGAGCTAACTCATCGTCGACAGGATAGAACACGGGGGTGCGTCGTTCGCTGCCTTGTTTTTTATTGAGCCACACTGCAGTGAAAGGGCACATCGTCAGAATTTTATAAAAATCGTATTCGTATGCATCGCGGCGAAATACCGGATTGCTCACGAAAAAGCGGTTCGGCTCCTCCATATCCATATATACAATCTTCCTCCCCTTATACTTTTCAAGTACTTTGAAATTCAGTCGCACTTCGATGTAGAGGAAATCAGATATCGCAAGAGGAGCGAATTTCTCCATATGGGTGAAAGACGCAATCCACTCTTTCGGATACTTCCTCCCCTCGTTGAGTATTTCCATTGCCATACTATGATTTCTGCGCCAGCTTGGCGCGAATCAAGAGATGCCAGCCCATTCTTTTTTCTAGCCACCGGAACAAAGAGGTCGGCATACTGTTCCACGGGAACGCCTTCTTATATTCGTATCGCTTATACGGCTCTATCTGGTAGGGGAAGATATGGTCTTTTTCTATCGAGATAATCTGGTATCCCTTAAGCAGATTCTCCACGTCCTTCCGGCTGTAGACGTTTGCGATCGGGCAGCCCGTCTGCGCTTCGGGCTGCATCAGGCCGATTGAAATGAGGAAATTCTTTAACGAATACTTGGCATACAGCATTATCCGCAGTTCTGATTCGGGAGCCATATATTTTTTAATCTCCTCCACAATCTTCTCCGGATGCGGAGCGTGATGAATAACTCCGAAGGAATAGACTAGATCATACTTCTCAACCGGAACGAAGGTAGAGAGCTCTTCGGCGTTTCCGACATAAAAATCAGCATGAAGACCGTATACGTCGAATCTCTTTTTACAGACATCGAGGCTCTCTTTTGAGAGCTCAGTAGCCGTAAGCGCGGCTCCCGCGCGCGCGAAGTTCACCGAGTCGGTCCCTATGCCGGACCCAATCTCAAGAACCTTCTTTCCTTTCCACCGTGGGAAGTCGGCGAAGCGGGGGATATGAGATTCTACAAAATATTTCCTTTTTTCAACCTCGTCAAAATACTCTTTCGTGCCAACTGCCTTATCGGAATGGCGGATGTTGCAGGGCCGCGCGTTCCAGTATTCTTTGACGCCCTCAAGGGTCGATGCATAGCTCATATCGTTTGTGGCATCTTACAGTACCATTCTTTCTTTGGGAATAAAGAAATGGTTATAAAACGTCTTGTCGTAGGAAACGTAGGGCTCAAGGGCCATCTCTTTTCCGGATGTCGTTTTAAAAACATACGTGCGGTACCCAAAGGATTCGATTTTCCTGATTGTCTCATCGGGCGAATGGTTTTCACCATTAATTTCGCAGAAAATAAAAGGCGTATGAGTACGTATCGTTTCCGCCGCGCCGACCAGCACTTCGTTTTCAAGTCCTTCAACATCGATTTTTATCAGGTCGAGGCAGGGAAGGTCGAGCATTGTCATAAGGGTATCGAGTGAGAGAGAGAGTACTTCATAGGTATCAATAATCGGCTTCACTCCATTATTTTTCAATCCGGAGTACCCGTCGTCGCTGGCAACATTGAACACGGCACGCCCATTCTTGTCTGAAATTGCCAACTGGAGAGGAATGATATTGGAGTGCGCGCTATTCTTTAAGAGTATCGGATACACCTCCCGCGATGGCTCAATCGCTATAACGCTTCCGTTTTTTGCCTTGTTAGCGAAGACCACACTGTGGGTTCCGACATTCGCTCCAATATCGATAATGACGCTTTCTTCCGTCAGATATTTTTTCACGATAGCCAGCTCCTTCCATTCCGGACCGTTTTTCATCCAGAATAATTTCTGCCCGGTATCGGTGTCAAATCGATACTGAAAACGTTTTCCCTCAAACAGGCGCGACGGATACAAGCCAAATCGCTCCAATGCGTGCGCGTAGAATGGATAGAGCTTGGAACGAATTCGGCCTAGCAGATTCATATATCAGCGCTACGTTCTCAAATTGGAGACTTTATAAAAATAACTATCTTTATCTTTGAGCAGCTCGTTCGGATCCCCGCTCTCAACGATTTCTCCTTTGTCGACCACAAAGAGCTTGTCGGCATCGAGCACTGTCGATATCCGGTGGGCAATAACCAATATGGTCATTCCGCCTTTCAGCGCGTCGATAGCCTTTTGAATATGCTGCTCAGACTCGTTATCAAGAGCGCTTGTCGCTTCGTCGAGTAAGAGGATTTTCGGTTTGCGCGCGAGCGCCCGGGCGAGCGCGATGCGTTGCCTTTGCCCGGCAGAGAGGAGGGCACCGCGTTCTCCCACGACGGTGTCGAACTTCTGCGGCAGCGTTTCGATGAAGTCATAGATATGTGCCAATTTCGACGCTTGTTCGGCATCTGCGCGTGTCACGGATTCATCAAAGAACCTCAGGTTATTAAACACGGTGTCGTTCAGAAGGAACACATCCTGCGACACATACGAAATACTTTTCCTCCAATCAGCAATGCTAATCGAGTAGATATCTTTCCCGTCGATAGTGATTTCTCCCGCAACTGGGCGCAGGAGACGCAGCAAGAGGTCAAAGAGCGTCGTCTTGCCGGCTCCCGAAGGCCCGATGAAGCCGGCCATCTCGCCCTTTTTGATACTGAACGAGAGAGGGTGTAGCGCCTCCTCGCGATCGGTGTACGCGAATGACACCTTATTAAAGGACAGCTCACTGTCGAAACTGAACGGCTCGCCTCCTTCGTCTGCCTGAGCCGAAGAACTTTCTTTTGCTCCTTCAGCTTCATCGAGATACGCCGTGGCATTCTCTACATAGGGCAGCGCGCTGCTTATGTTGTACAGCGTCCCTTGGACATTCTGAGTATAGGTAAAGATATTTTGGATAAGGTAGACGAGGGCGGCGAGCGCCCCGAGGTTGTAGGACGTTTTATAAAAGGCGAAGGCGACGACGAGCGCGATAAAGATGGTGCCAAGCGGCGGTATTGATTCTATTGATATTTTCCCGATGACATTCAGGCGTATCTGGAAACGCCGGAAACTCTCAAAGGAACGGTCATTGATAGAGATGAGCGGCTTTTCCGCCCCAAGCGCCTTCAGCGTTTTAATGCCGACCAGACTTTCGTTTACCTGGTGTGCTACGTCGGCATTTATTCGAGAGATTCTTTGTGAGAGCGTTCGCGCAGAAGAGAAGAATGGCTTCAAGAGCAGAAGTACCACAATTCCGAATACCAGAGCTGCGAGTGTCACTGATTTTGAGATATTTATGGCGACTAAGACATATGCTACCAAGGTCGCCAGCGTTATCAGGAGGGTCGATATGGAATTTAACATTCCCGCACTCTGCGAAGAGTCGATTTTAATAAGCGTTTCAAGACGTCCCAGCTTCTGTTTGATGAGATACGGCCAGTCCGCCTGCAGGGTCGTTTTGAAGAGACGCTTCTTCAACTTCACTTCGTATCCGGTGTAAATAATGGCAATGAGGTAGGCGTATATAACCACTCCCACGAAGCGAAGGAAAAAAATAACCACCATAAATAACAGAATCGTCGGGAGCGTGAAGGGTACGTGTAAGAACGCGAAAAAGTTCTCCATCATCCGTGAGATGAAGTCGGTCGGCTGCCGAGAACTTTGGTCGAAGAAGTTAAAGAGGGGAATAAGCGCGTTAACGCCAATACCTTCAAGAATGCCGGTGCCAAACCCAAGTAGGGAGAGCAGGAGAATGCGAACGGCGTACCCTTTATAAGCACGCGGGAATATCCGAATGACGGTGCGCAGGGTTCCTATGGGAAAACTGAATACACGGGATCGCGCGGGCGAGTCACTCATAATTTATAGTGTAACCCAAGAATCAGGGACGATATCGGCGGCGGCCATTTTCTCGGCTTGGAACCATTTTTGCGGAGCAATCACCACTTTATCGGGATTGCCGTTTAACCATGCTCCCCACCAGGAGAACGAACTATTCGCGACAATGTTGTGCTTACAAAGGCTCATCAGGCGCAAGTCCTCATAATTGGTTGCCGCGTCGTTTTGGTCGACATAGGTAACGGGGCAGTCGGCGGGAATGATGTTTTGTTTTGCCCATGGCATATCATCCGAGAACACGAAAAAATGCGGATTCGTTACTGAGCGCGCGATTGTAGATACGGCTTTTGCATAATACTCAGGGCCGCAGACTCCGTGCCAAGCATGGGTATTCGCATTGGTTACGTAGTCGGCCCGGCGCACGTGCAGGCTTACCGCATTCGTATTTCTGATCTGTTCTGCGGTCTCCTTGTTCTTTTCAGTCGGCGGCTCTTTGACGATAAACTCATCGCGGATGGTCCCGGCGATTTCTTTAAAGTATTTTTCGTTCTGCCAGTAGCCATCGAGATAAACCGGTGGTTGGAGCTGCAAAATAGATGAATCGAAATCGGCAGAACGCTCAGAGACATATTTTGTCGGGTCCGCGAACAGCCGGTTATACCAAAACCATCTGCGGCCATTCTTTCTTCGGTAGCGCTTGAATGCGGCGACCTCCTTTGGCGTCGCAAGTATTTCTGTAATACGTAAATACTGGAGACTGTATTTGTGGAGCTTGTATGTCTCGAAATCGGAAATATCCACCTTCAGCGGGACATTATTCTTTAGTGCGAGATTTCGGCCTACGGCATATTGAAACATCTGGTTACCGAGACCGCCGATGAGCCGTACGATAATCATGTTCGTCTCCTAACACAATCACTTATGGTTTTGAGGTCTTCCTTGCTAAGCTCCGGGTAATTCCCGCAATAGAAGGCATTCGTGTGCAGGAAGTCCGCCCCTGCCAAATCGACCATGTCCTCGACATATTTCTTATAAAATGGCTGATACTGCATATTGCCGGCAATCATTGGACGCACCTCAATCCCCGCTTCTACGAAGCGGGCGACATATTCATCCCGTAATTCCGGCGTTTTACAGACAATCGCGAACGCAAATGGGGAAAAGGTCTTTATGTGGCTTCGATCAAGCGGAATAAGGTCGGGATTATCCCGCAAGCTTTCCTCGAGATAGCGATGATTTATTTCCCGCGTCTTTAGATTGTCGTCTAAGAATTGCAGCTGATTCAAACCGAGGAATCCAGTGATCTCCGTCGGACGCATATTAAAACCTAAATCGTAGAAAGTATACTTCGAATGAAATTCGGATTTGATTCCGTACTTTTTCCGCCGTTTCTCTTGTTGATGCGGTTCTAGATTTCTATCCCAGCCATTTGCACGTACGATACGTAACATCTCTGCGTAGTCATCATCATTGGTCACGACCATGCCGCCTTCTATCGTTGACATATGATGACCGACGAAAAATGAGAAGCTCGCTCCGAGTCCGAAATTCCCGGTCTTTCCCTCAGGCAATTCAGTCCCAAGTGATTCGCAATTGTCCTCAAGGAGCAGGATGCGGTGCTTGTCGCATATCCTTTTTATATCAGCGAGGTCGCCCGCGAACCCCAGCGCATTCGTAATAAAAAATGCGCTGAGATGATGGTGTCGGATGGTTTCGAGCAGATTACCTGACATTGAATTAAGGGTTGACGGCTCACAGTCGACCGCGACCGGCTTCATCCCGAGCTGGATAATCGGCATCACATTTGTCGACCACGTCAGCGCGGAGAATCCTATTTTGTCGCCGTCTTTCAGCAGACCCAGATTTTTTGCAGCTTGGAGCATCGCCAGATTTGCGCTCCCGCCCGAATTAAAAAGAACTGCGTGCTTGATGCGCTGCTTTTTTGCAAATGCTTTTTCAAACTCAAGGCATTTCGCATCCATACTGAGGCGTTTCGCCTGCATAATGAAGTCCGACAAAGCTCTCTTTGTCTCTTCCTCGTGCAGGAACGCATTTTTCATCAGAGGGATCATGACCGCTTCATCTTTACACAACTCATTGCTGAGCGCGATACCAGTCGTAGGTTGTCCTGAGCCCTTCCTCAAGACCCGTGCGGTGACGCCATCCGAGCGAGTGGAGCTTCGAGACGTCGAGCAATTTGCGCGGAGTACCGTCTGGCTTCGACGTGTCCCATGCGATTGCTCCCTCATATCCGACTATCTTCTTAATCATCTCGGCAAGCTCGCGGATAGAAATATCCTCTCCCGTCCCGATATTAATCAAAGAAGGATCGTCGTATGAATTCATAAGAAAGAGGCAGGCGTCAGCGAGATCGTCGACAGAAAGGAACTCTCGTTTTGCGGAGCCGGTACCCCATACGCTCACTGAAGGCTCGTTACGCAGCTTCGCCTCGTGGAATTTCCGCATAAGAGCCGGAGGCACGTGGGCGGCCGCGAGGTCGAAATTGTCATTCTGCCCGTAGAGATTGGTTGGCATAACTGAGATGAAGTTGCTGCCGTACTGCCGGTTGTAGCTCTGGCACAGCTCGATGCCGGCGATCTTCGCCAGCGCATAGGCACGGTTGGTCTCTTCAAGAGGGCCGGTGAGCAATGAATCTTCTGTTATCGGTTGAGGGGCGAGCTTCGGGTAGACGCAGGAACTCCCGAGGAAGAGAAGTTTATTGACGCCGCTTGCCTGAGAAGCTTCGATGACATTAAGTTCAATGCCAAGATTGTCACGAATGAAATCCGCCGGATATGTCTTGTTCGCCATAATTCCGCCGACCTTCGCCGCAGCGAGGAACACGTACTCGGGCCTCTCTTTTTCAAAGAAAGCTCGCACGGCGCTCTGGTTGAGCAAATCGAGTTCAGCGCGGGTGCGCGTGAGCAGATTCTTGTATCCCGCCTTCTCGAGCGCGCGGAGAAGCGCCGACCCTACGAGACCTCTATGTCCTGCCACAAATATCTTCGCAGTCTTTTTCATACGTTCTTATCTGATGATACGCCATCGCGGCGTTCTTTTTCTAAATCAGCCTCGACCATCATTCGCACGAGCTGTTTGAACTTTATTTCTGGACTCCAGCCGAGCTTCTTCTTTGCCTTCGCGTAATCTCCTTGCAACACATCCACTTCTGCAGGCCGGAAATATCTCGGGTCGATTTCGATAATCGTCTTACCGGTCTTCGTATCAATTCCTTTTTCTTTCAGACCTTTGTCCCTCCAGACGATCTCCATACCGAGCACCTTGCCGGCCTCTTCCACAAATTCTCGGACGCTATGTGACTCATTAGTAGCTAGAATGAAATCGTCCGGCTCCTTCTGTTGGAGCATGAGCCACATACCATATATATAGTCCTTTGCGTGGCCCCAATCGCGTTTTGCATCCAAGTTCCCCAGATAGACTTTTTGTTCTTTGTCCAATTTGATACGAGCGAGCCCTCGGGTAATTTTCCGCGTAACGAATGTCTCGCCGCGGCGTTCGCTTTCGTGATTGAATAAAATGCCGTTTACCGCGAACATCCCGTAACTCTCTCGATAATTTTTCGTTATCCAATAGGCATAGACCTTGGCTACGCCATACGGCGAACGCGGATGGAAGGGAGTCGTCTCCTTCAGCGGCGTCTCAACCGCTTTGCCGAACATCTCGCTCGACGATGCTTGATAAAATTTGGTCTTGTTCAATCCGACCTCCCGCATAGCGTCGAGGATACGGAGCGTACCGAGCCCGGTCACGTCTCCAGTGTATTCCGGGATGTCGAAACTGACGCGTACGTGACTCTGTGCGCCCAAGTGATAGATTTCATCCGGCTGCACTTCGCTCAGAAGGCGATTGAGGTTACTTCCGTCGGACAAGTCTCCAAAATGCAGAGTGAGTCGCTTACCGTGCTTGTGCGGGTCTTCAAATATGTGCTCTATGCGGTGTGTATTAAAATTGCTCGCGCGGCGGATAAGGCCGTGTACTTCGTATCCTTTCTCCAGAAGCAGTTCCGCCAGGTATGAACCGTCCTGGCCGGTGATGCCAGTAATGAGGGCTTTTTTACGACGATTCTTCGACATGGTAAACAAAGATACTATTTAAATTGAGTAAGGCTATCCTAGCACTTACAACTCAATAGGGTATGCTATAGTTGCACTCATCATGCAGTCAGGGGGTACCGCAAAAGAAATCGCACGATGGGTCGCTCTTGGCGCGCTCTTCCTTATCCCGTTTGCGCCACTCGTGGTGGTCAACGGCTACTTCTTCCCCTTTATCACTGGCAAGGCGTTTTACCTGCGGATCCTCATCGAGCTCCTGGTCGCTGCGTGGGTCGTGCTCGCTCTCGTAGATAAGGCCTATCGCCCGCGCTTCTCTTGGATTGGAGTAGCGGTCGTGGCGTTTGTCGTGTGGATGTTCATCGCCGACCTCTTCGCGGTGAATGTGATGAAAGCATTTTGGAGCAACTTCGAACGTATGGAGGGCTGGGTGCTCCTCATCCACTTGCTCGGATTCTTCTTCGCGACAAGCGCCGTACTACGGGTAGAGAAGAAGTTCAATTGGCGCGCGTGGTTCCTCACCTCGTTGGTCGCCTCGCTCTTCGTCGCGGGTTACGCGCTCCTGCAGCTCGCAGGCGTATGGGCGATACATCAAGGTTCCACCCGTATCGACGCCTCGCTCGGCAACTCGGCGTATCTCGCGATTTACTTCCTCTTCAGCTTCTTCATTGCGCTGTGGCTCGCGCTCAGCGAAGAGCGTGCGTGGCTTAAGTGGTCGCTTATCGCCGTCGCCGTTCTTGAAGGCATCCTCATCTTCTTCACCGAGACGCGCGGAACGGTACTCGGGCTCGTGTTGGGGCTCGCTCTCGCTGCATTCCTTACCGTACTTACGGCGAGTGCGCGTACGCGCCGTATAGCGGCGGGCGCGCTTGTCCTTATTATCGTTCTCACTGGAAGCCTCTACCTAGCACGCAACTCCGCATTCGTACAAAATAATCACGTCCTCCAGCGCGTTACCTCCATCTCGCTTGCGGACGGCCAAACGCGCTTCACGATATGGCATATGGCATTCGAAGGTGTGGTTGAACGCCCGATTGTTGGTTGGGGGCAAGAGGGCTTCAATTATGTATTTAACAAATTTTATGACCCATCGCTCTATACGCAGGAGCAGTGGTTCGACCGGGCACATAACGCCTTCATCGATTGGCTGACCGACGGCGGCATACCCGCATTCCTGCTCTACCTTTCGCTCTTCGCTTCTGCCATCGTATTGCTCTGGAGAAGTTCTGAACTCTCCCGTAATGAACGGACGCTTCTCACTGCCACGCTCGTCGGGTATGCCGTCCACAACTTCTTCGTCTTCGACAATCTCTACTCCTATATATACTTCTTCGCGATACTCGCGCTCATAGACTCGCAAGTCGCTCGGCCGATCAAGCGCTTCGAAGACGCGCCTGGACTCTCGAGTGCGAGCGCCATGACGTATGCGCTCCCGATTGCTGCTGTCGTCTGCCTCGCTGTCATCTGGTGGGTGAATATCACCCAGATGGAATCAGCATCCAACCTCATCACGGCGCTCTCCTCTTCTGATGATTTGTCGACGAATATTGCCATCTTCCAGAACTTTGCCGCCCACCCGATACCTCAGATGCAGGAAGTGCGCGAACAGCTCGTCTCTTTTGCGGGTGAAATTGTCCAGAGCCAAACACCGACGGACGCCCAGAAGCAGCAAATAGTCACCCTTGCCGTCACTGAGATGCAAAAGCAGGTCGCCGCCTACCCAATGGATGCGCGCGAGTATATGGAACTCTCCTACGCCTATAGTGCTGGCGGGGACAGCGCAGATTCTCTCAAGGCGATTCAGGCTGCCATCGCGCTCTCACCAACGAAAGAAGAGTTCTATCTGGAAGCAGGAAGCGCCGAATGGGACTTGGGCGACTTGGCCGCGGCGCAGAAAGATTTTAATACGGCCTACACACTCGGACCGAGCTTCTCCGACCTCGCGATTTATGCTGCTGCGGGAGATATCGCCGCAGGCGACCAGACTGACGGCGACAAGATTTTGACCGCAACTTTTGGTACAACGAATGTCGACAGCGATGTCCTCTCGGTGGCCTATTATCGAGGCAAGGATTGGTCTCGCCTTATCGCTCTGTGGAAGGCGCGGGCAGCCCAGCCAGGCGCGACCGTTAATACGCTGTTCTCGCTCGCGGCCGCATATTACGCGGCAGGGGACAAAGCAGACGCCATCGCGACGATTAACGCCGCAGTCGCCGCATATCCTGACGCGGCCACTTCCGGCGCAGCAGCCATCAAACAAATAGAAGCAGGGCAATGAACCCGCAGACAGACGTCTCGCTCGCGCCGTTTACAACTTTTCACATCGGCGGGCGAGCGCGGTTTTTTATAGACGCACATACAGAAAAAGATATTGAGGATGCAATCGCGTTCGCACGCGAAAAGAATCTTCCACTCTGCGCTTTGGGTGCGGGTAGTAACGTGCTTGTGCCCGACACTGGCGTTGACGGCGTTGTGCTTCGGATGATGCTTGGTGAGATTACGTTTGAAAAAGATGGCGACGACACCGTACTCATCGCGGGCGCGGGAGCATCGTGGGATGCAGTCGTCGACGCGGCGAGCGAGCGCGGTATCTTCGGCATCGAGAATCTTGCGGGCATTCCGGGGACGCTCGGCGGTGCGGCAGTCCAGAACATCGGCGCCTATGGCACGGAGCTCGCGAGCGCGTTTGAGTATGCCCATACTATTAATAGAGTAACGGGCGAGCATCGGCGCATCACTGCTCCCGAAGCCTCGTTCGCGTACCGCACCAGCCTTTTTAAAAAGAATCGCGATCTGCTCATCGCCCGTGTCGAGCTGCGTTTAAAGGCAGGCATGACTGCCAACCTCTCCTATCCTGATCTGACTCGCAGACACGCGTTAGGCGAAGCGCTCGCGACGCCAGTAGAAATCGCGCAGGCAGTGCGGAAGATCCGAGCGCAAAAGTTCCCCCAAGGCGGCGAAGACGGTACGGCGGGCTCTTTCTTTAAGAATCCGATCATCTCGCCAGAACTTGCGCACTCACTCACGGAACGTTTTATTGGTCTGCCAGCATTCCCTCAGGGGGGTGGAGAAGTCAAAATATCCCTCGCGTGGCTCCTCGACCACACGCTCGGATTAAAAGGGCACGCAGTAGGCTCTGTACGACTCTATGAGAAGCAACCGCTCGTCATAGTTGCGCGGCCGGGCGCAACAGCAGCGGAGATCGACGCATTTGCAAATGATATTGCAAAGCGCGTGCGAGAAATAACCGACATTATCATTGAACGTGAAGTTGAAACATTCAGCGATAAACATTTTTCATAAGTTATCCACACGCAGCGCTCTTTGTCGCACAAAAAGATTCATAACACGCGATAATAACTGCAGAAACGTTTGTGCAATAAGAATTTTTTCATGCACAGGCGGGTCGACATATCAGCCGTTCCTTAATTCGCAACCACCACCATGGCAAAGAAACGAAAGGTCGCAAAGAAAAAGAAAGTCGCAAAGAAGACAAAGAAGCGAAAGGCCGCAAAACGCCGTCGCTAGTTTGTTTGAAAGAATCCGCTCGCCAAAGGCGAGCGGATTCTTTGTTTTTAGCCAAATCACGCGCTAGATGGTATAATCCGCGGCAATGCTTGGGCTCTCAAATTTCTTCTCTAAAAACCAATCCGCAGCCTTCTTAAAAACGGCGGCGCCTATTGTCGCAGCGGCTAACGTGTTTACCGAAGAGCTAAAAGGCCTTTCCGACGAAGCGATACGAGAGCGACTCGCTTCAGTACGTGCCCGCGCCAAAGAATCCGGGGCGACCCTTGAGGCCGATATTCCGCTCGTATTTGCACTCACTCGCGAAGCATCGCGCCGTACGCTGCATCAGCCGCACTTCGATGTGCAGTTTATCGGCGGCCTTGCGCTCCTACGCGGAAAGATTGCCGAGATGCGCACGGGCGAAGGCAAGACGCTCGTCGCGACATTACCTGCGACCTTCCATGCGCTTGCAGGGAAGGGAGTGCAAATTGTCACGGTAAACGATTATCTCGCACGTCGCGACGGTGCGTGGATGGGTCAGGTTTATAATTTCTTTGGCCTGACTGTCGGTGTGGTGACGAGCACGGGCGCGTATCAATATGATTCGTCGCATGTTGAAGTAAAAGAAGACGCGCAGCGCGACGTAGAAGGTTCTTTTAAAGTCTTCTATGATTATTTGCGACCTGTTTCTAAAAAAGATGCATACGCATGCGACATCACCTACGTCACTAATAACGAGCTCGGCTTCGATTACTTGCGCGACAACACCGCATACGACGCAGCGCAAATTGTGCAGCGCCCCTTTGAATACGCGATTATCGACGAGGTCGACTCAATCCTCATCGACGAGGCGCGCACGCCACTCATCATTTCCGGCCCTTCGGGCGATTCAGGAGGTTTCTACGAACGCTTCGCGGAAATCGTTCGCGGCTTCGAGCTGGGCGATGATTACTCCGTTGATGAGAAGCAGAAGGCCATACAGATTACCGAAGCGGGAATAAAAAAGGCAGAAACCGTCCTCGGCCTCGAGAATCTCTACACCGAAGGCGGCATCAAGTATGCGCATCACTTGGAGACTGCTGTGCGTGCCAAAGCGCTTTTCCATAAAGATAAGGAATACGTCGTGCGGGACAACGAGATTATTATTGTCGACGAATTCACCGGCCGGCTCCAGCCGGGCCGCCGCTGGTCAGAAGGCCTGCATCAGGCTATCGAGGCGAAGGAGGGCGTCAAGATACAATCAGAGACGCGCACCTTCGCTACGGTGACCTTCCAAAATCTTTTCAGAATGTACGGGCGGCTCGCTGGTATGACCGGCACCGCACTTTCTTCAGAAGAAGAGTTTTATACTGTCTATGCTCTCGAGGTCGTCGCGGTCCCGACAAATAAGCCTGCGGCGCGCAAGGATTACGACGACCTTATCTTCCAGACCAGCGCCGGCAAATATCGGCACGTCGCGCGCGTCGTGAAGGAGCGTCACGGCAAGGGCCAGCCGATTCTTATCGGTACGGTCTCTATCGAGGACAACGAGATTGTCAGCGACTACCTTAAAAAGGAGGGCGTGCCGCACGAAGTGTTGAACGCTAAGAATCACGAACGTGAAGGCGAGATTATCGCCGGGGCAGGTCAAGTGGGGCAGGTTACCGTAGCAACGAACCTCGCCGGTCGTGGCGTCGACATCAAGCTCGGTGGCGCGCTCGCTACTGATGAAGAGCGTGCAGCAGTCGTCGCGCTTGGCGGCCTGATGGTCGTTGGCACCGAGCGGCACGACGCGCGCCGTATCGACAATCAGCTGCGCGGTCGCGCTGGCCGCCAAGGCGACCCAGGTGAGACGCGATTCTTTGTTTCGCTTGAGGATAAGTTAATGCGTGTCTTCGCCTCCGAGACGTTGAAGAAGGTGATGGGCCGGTTCGGCATTCCCGAGGATGAGCCGATTGAAAGCGCTATGATTACGCGCTCCCTAGAGACCGCACAGGGCCGCATCGAAGGGTTCAACTTCGACTCGCGCAAACAAGTCCTCGCCTACGACGACGTGATGAACACGCAGCGCCTCGCCATTTATGCGCGCCGCAGAGCCGCGCTCCTCGGCAGCAATGCAGAGGTAGAAGAACTCATTCTCACGCTCATCGGAGACGGGGCAGAAGCTCGCGCGGCATTTGATGCGAAGAAGGCAGAATTTGGAAATGATTTTGTGCCGCATCTTCGCCGACTTCTTTTACAGATTATCGATACACTCTGGCTCGAACATCTCGAAACGATGGATTACCTGCGTCGCTCGGTGTCGCTGCGGGCCTATGGTCAGCGAGACCCGCTCATCGAATATCGCCGCGAAGGCTTGATGCGATTCCGTCAGCTCGAAGAAAGCATCAGAGCCTCTGTTGCCGAAACGCTTCCGCGTCTTGCGCCTTCGGATGATGCCCGCATCCGCGCTGAAGAAGCGAAGACACGCGCGGCACTTATTGCCGCGAGCCAAGCACAAGGGGGAGGTTCGGTGGCACCAATTAAAAATGAAGGCAAGTACGGCCGCAATGATATGGTCACCATAAAAAAGGGAGACGAAATGCAGACGGTCAAATTTAAAAAAGCAGAACCGCTTCTTGCCGAGGGTTGGGAGATCGTGGGATAGACGCGAAGAAAGGGTACTTGATTTTTGTAAGATAGATGGTATTCTGAGATCAGGCCGACATTCTGTAGGAGAGGGAGAGATATTATGCAGGCGCAAGTGCTCAATAGTTTGAAAGATCTTGATCTCTGGGCCGTTCAGGCAAAGATCGGCGATGAAGCAGACTTTACCATTCCCGGTGAGTTGTCTCAGGAAGAGGCATCGAAATTTGCGGGTGATCTCAACGCCAATGCCGATAACCACGTTTGGATTAGTGTGGGGGAAATGGGTTGCGTTCCGGACCCGGTTACGAAAATCCATGTCCGCTGCTCGGCGTGAGTCTCACGTTAAAGTTCAGGAGTCGTTCATCAGAGCGACTCCTTTTCCATAAGTAAATGTGTTAGGGTGGGGAGCAATGGCATTTGTTGATGAAGCGAAAATACGCGTGCAGTCGGGGAAAGGTGGTGACGGTGTCATTCGTTGGCTGCGTACTAAAGAGACTGCTCGCGGCGGCCCAAGCGGCGGCGACGGTGGCAAGGGCGGCGACGTTGTCCTGCTCGGCGTTCGCGATATCGCAGCACTCTCGGAGTACCGGTATCAGAAGAAGTTTCATGCAGAAGACGGCGAAGCTGGTAAGAATGAATTGAAGCAGGGAGCGATGGGAGCGGATATGATACTCAAAGTGCCTGTCGGTACCGTCGCGCGCGTGCTTCCAAACGGAGAAGAATACGAGATTACGAAAGAAGGCGAGCAGATAGTACTCTTCAAGGGCGGCAGAGCGGGCCTCGGCAACGCGCGCTTCAGAAGCTCCACGAATCAGAACCCATTTGAGCGAACGGTAGGAAAACCAGGAAAGGGTGGGGATATCCAATTAACCCTTAAACTCATCGCCGATGCGGGGCTTATCGGCCTCCCGAATGCGGGGAAGTCATCGCTTTTGAACGCGCTCACGCGGGCTAAGGCGAAAGTGGGCGACTACCCCTTCACGACGCTCGGGCCAAACCTCGGCGACTTCTACGGGAAGATTCTCGCTGACATTCCCGGGCTTATTGAGGGTGCCTCGGCCGGACGAGGTCTCGGTATAAAATTTCTCAAACACGTTGAACGCACAGGAATCCTCTTACATCTCGTCTCTGCTGACCAAGATGACCCCCTCGCGACCTATAGGGAAGTGCATACAGAGATAGGAGCCTTTGGGCACGGCCTATCCGAGAAGGACGAGATAGTTATCGTATCCAAAACGGACCTCGTCACCCCTCAAGTATCCAAAACAAAGATGAAGTTGCTGGCCAAAGAGACCGGCAGGGAAGTACTCTCAGTATCGATTGCAGACCCAAAGTCGCTCAAATCCTTTTCCGATAAGCTCACCAAAATTCTATCGAAGGCCGCGAAGGCCCACTAGGCATTTCCAACACTAGGCTATAAGCTAAAGCCAATGGCTGCATATCGCCCCACCATCGGCCTTGAGATTCACGCTGAGCTCACGACCCGGACCAAGATGTTCTGCGACTCGGCGAATGACCCCGATGAGACTCGTCCCAACATAAATATCTGTCCGGTCTGTATGGCGCATCCAGGCACGTTGCCGGTTATCAATCGCCAAGCGGTGCATCACATCCTGCGCATAGGTAGCGCAATCGGCGGCACGCTCGCTGACTTCACCGAGTTCGACCGCAAGAGTTATTTCTATCCGGATATCCCGAAGGGCTATCAGATAAGTCAGTACATCCACCCGCTCATCTCTGGAGGCTCACTCGCAGGTGTCGACATCACCCGCGTGCACTTGGAAGAGGACACCGCACGTTCAACTCACGGTAAGGGGAAGAGTCTTGTCGATTTCAATCGCGCAGGAATCCCTTTAATGGAACTCGTCACCGAACCGGTGATTAGAGATGCAGAGACAGCGGGGAAGTTCGCGCGCGAACTGCAACTCTTGCTGCGCACCCTCGGAGCAGGCAAGGCGAATCTAGAAAAAGGGGAGATGAGGATTGAAGCAAATATTTCTGTCTCAACCGAGGAAGGGAAGTTCGGTACAAAAGTTGAAGTGAAAAATTTAAATTCATTCCGCTCGGTTGAACGAGCAATCGCATTTGAGATAGAACGCCAGACCGCGCTCATCGAAAGCGGCGGGAAGGTCGTGCAAGAGACGCGCGGCTGGGATGAGGGTAAGCAGGAGACCTTCCACCAGCGCTTCAAAGAGGGGAGCGCGGACTACCGATACTTCCCGGAGCCGGACCTACCGAAGTTGTATCTCTCGGAGATACCAGAATTCTCGCGCGAGACAGTTGAAAACTCTTTATCAGAGTTACCCTGGGCACGCCGAGCTCGGTATGAATCTCTGGGCTTACGGAAAGAATATGTCGATGCTTTGATGCAAAATAATTCTCTTAACCAACTATTCGAAGGCACTATTGCGCTAGCAAACGGTGATAGCGAAATAATCAGGCTTACCGCGAATTACGTCGTCTCCGACCTACAAGGATTGCTAGCGGACTCTGATACAAGCGAAAAGAGTTCACCGCTCACGAGCGAGAACTTTTTAAAGCTGATGCAGATGATTAAGGAAAATAAAATTTCTTCACGAGGAGCGAAGGATACTCTCGCTCATATATACCGTTCAGGAGGCGATCCGGAGGCTGTCGCAGGTAAGCTAGGTCTACTCCAGGTTCACGATTCGATCGCTCTTAGCCAGGCAGTTGAGGCAGTCATTGCCCGAGAAGAGAAGGCCGTCCAGGAGTATAAGAACGGCAAGCAGGCGGCTCTACAGTATTTAATAGGGAAGTCGATGAAGGAAAGCGGCGGTGCAGGCAACCCGGAGAGTCTAAAAAAGCTTATTCAAGAGAAGTTGGGGTAGTTATATTTCTCCTAACCGAGATGCTCAAGGGAATTTTATCTTTCTTCGGCTATTCCCTATGTAGTTATGCACACCTCTTCCATCCTAGGCGAGATATGGCTATACTACTTGAATGGATGAGATTTTGATAAACGATAAAAAATATATATCGTCTAAACAAGCTGCGAAGTTGACTGGGTATGCGAAGGATTATGTCGGTCAACTTTGCCGGGAAGGCAGAGTTCCGGCAAGGCTTGTCGGCCGTAGCTGGTACGTTCTCGAATCAGCGATACAGGACCATCGTTTCGGCGCGCCGGCAGCAGAAGATAGATCAAATACTTCGCCTAAAAAGGCATCTCCTACAAGCGACTGGAAGCAGGAGTCTCCAAGATACGAGGCGATCCCCATCGACCTCCTCCCGCCCATAAATCAGTCAAAAAAGCCTCAAATAGAGGCAAACGATGAAGCAAAAGATCCTAACGAAGGAGTCAAAAGCCTCCAGAGCTCTTGGAAAGGTTGGTTTGATCGCGTAGGAGAGACGATTTCCTCGGTAAGTGAGGATGAATTTGCTCCTGAACAAGTAGGACCAGCAGCGGAAGCAGAAGAGGTTGTTCCAGAAGCGTATTTTCAACAGGAAATAGCTAAAACAATTGAGGATGAGGAGGTAAGTATACCCATCCATAATATATATAGAACACCCCCGAGAGAAATCCTCCCACGCGCCGTAGACAACGCATCAATTGAACAAGAGCAACCGGCACATCGGATACGGAAGGGCAATACGAAGCTGGGCAGGGTTCTAGTGACGCTGGCTGTGATTGTTGCGGTAGCGACGGTATCGATGGCCGTCGTCGGCAGCGGTTACTTCGATTATTTTGTCTCGTCATACAATCAAATCCAATATATTTCAGGTACTATAGTCTATAATAAATAGCTTATATAAAGGATATCTCGTCTCGGCTAATCAAGATATATAAAAATAAATATCTCAACAACAAAACGGATACTTAAAAGCAATTTTGTAAGCGAGAAGAAAAGATATGTAAAAAGTTAGAAAGCATACATTATAATATGTATTTACTAGTGTCGCACAACGATTTGAATATTTTACGACGCTACTCATAATGAGGACACAAGATAACGTCCTTGCGAATTGAATCGCCCTGAGGAGTAATTTAGCCTTGCGTAGAGCCACATAAGCTCCTGACGTTGCCGCAAGAACTTTCTCATACCGTTTTTTTGACCGATTACTGCAGGCGGACGGTCGAACCTGTGATCAATTCGGGGAAAATTTTTAGACCCAAAATTCGACTTTTTGCCAGTCGAAAAAGCTCTTCATCTTATCCACAGAAAAGTCGTAGGGGACACCGGAATAGCAAGGTATTATTTAGGTAATTCGCCTATCCGACATGGATGCTCTTTTTGAAAAAAACTTCATTCCGACAAAAAAAGCTGCCGAGTTGTCGGGCTACACTTCCGATTACATTGCAAGGCTCGCACGCTCTGGAAAAATCTCTGCTCGCCGAGTTGGACACACGTGGTTCGTTGATGTTGAATCACTCAAGCAATTCCTAGACCTTCAGGGTGATCGCAAGATAGATTACGCGCGCGCGCTCGCGCGCGCGCGCGAAATAGAGTATCGCGAGAGCAAATCTCGCCTCAGTCAAGTCGCAAGTTCTTTGACAAAATCGCTTCGCGTGCCAAAAAAGTGGACGACTGCCGGAAGCGCACTGCGCCCTCATGCGCTCGCTCTTTCGGTCGCTTTTGCGGTAGTTCTCTTCGGCGCGCTCGTAGCAAATACTGGGCTGGTGACGTTCGCAGCAGAGCGCGTCGCACTCGTGAGCTCGGAGGCAGCAGCGGGCTTCAGAGAAACTTTTGGAGAAATTCCTTCACGCATCGCCGCACGAATTGAAAAAGAAAATCAAGATGCCGAAGCGAATGTTCCGCTCGTCGCAGGAAATATTTCACACGCAACTGAGAGCGTCGCACTGACGATTCCAGATTTTAATTTCTCTTCGCTCTCAATGCCGATTGCCGCGAGTCATGAAGCGTCGCTTGCCACGTTCACTCCGGCCTCGACGCCAGTTGCTTCCACGAGAATCACAGCCAGCGATATCCAAACCTCAGTCCTCGACACGTATACATTCGTGACGAATCCTTCGCTCATTGCAATCTCGCTCGTCGAGGCGTATTCGACACTCGGTACGGATGCGTACGCAGGAATCGGCGCGGCGCTTTCAGGCTACCGCTCGCTCATCGAATCTTCCGGAGCACAAGCACTCGCGTACGCGAGCAGCGTGCGCGATACGCTCGCAACAACTCCGCGATTCGTTTCGAATATAAATCTCGCGTTTGGCACGGCGATTATCGACGCGACGCACGCTGCGATTGGCGCTGATGTCTCGCTCGCATACATCGGTGCAAACGCGGCTCCAGAAAGTGCCCGCACAGTCGTCGCATTTCTCGGACAAACCGGTAACGTCCTTGAGCTCGCAACTGCACGCACGCCTGCAGTTGCGACCGCTTTGTATCTGGGAGCTGCAAAGGAGCCATCGCTCATCGCGCCGCGTATAGCCCAGGCAATTTTCAACGCTGAGTACGCAGGAGCCACCCATTTCGTAGCTCTTTCGGACACGATTTCGCAGGGCTATCTTTCGATGGTTACGGGTACAGGAAACATCGCCTACAGCAGCGTTTCGGGGGCTTCGTCTCTTGCCACCGTGTCCTTTACGTCCGTAAAGCAGACACCCGCTGTCCTTGAGGACGCATACCTCGGCACTCTCGGTAAAGGCGCACAGACGCTCGGATCCTTGGAGTATACTTCCAGCGTTGCGACCGCTCTCGTCGCCACCCACGCTGCTTCGACAACCGTATTCGCCGCAGTCGCTCCAGCGCTCTCAACTGAGCAAAAAATTGCACTCGCTACCTACGAAACGATTAGCGGTTGGATGGAATCGACCGGTCGCACGCTCGCATTTCTGCTCGGCGAGCCGGCCGTCATCGTACTTCCGGGCAGCACTCCAGCAGCACAGGCAGAAACCAGCAGCACAGGCGTTTCTGAATATTTCTTAAATCAATCACTCGCAACGCTTCGCTCCGGCATTCTCGCGACGGTCGCGAGGATGATTCAATCGCCGACTGGTCCGACGCAGATTGTGAATAATTATTATTCCGGCGGCACGGAAATTTTCGGCGGCGGGCAAACCACAAGCAACACATCAAGCAACACCAGCTCGAGCAACCCGACCTTCGACAGCGTTACGGTAAATAATTCAATCTCCTCCGGCGGCTCCAACTCGGCAGCCTACTTCGTCGCGACTTCAAACAACGCGACCTCAACATTCGCCGGAGATGTGTACATCAACGGCACTGCATCGACTTCCGCAATCACGACTGGCTCACTCACGCTGACGAATCTCACCGGCGCGACGACGCGTTGTCTGCATGTCGATGCGAACGGTGTTGTCTCAGCATCGCTCGCTGACTGCGGTAGCGGCATCGGCAACGTATCAACCTCTTCGCCTGAAGTCGCAGGACAAATTCCATACTGGACGACAACCAATGGCACCCCAGCACAACTCGGCAGCATCGCGACTTCATCGATAACGCTCGGCCTCGGCCTCAACTACTCGGGCACACTCGGAGCACTTATCGGCGGAACTTCTGGCTCGCTCACAATCAGCACCTCAACGCTCTTTGGCGTTGGTCAAGGCGGCCAAGTCCTCGCTTGGAACAACGGCGTACCGCAGTGGGTCGCCACTACTACGCTCGCGAATATCAGCGGCACGCTCAGTGTCGGTCAGGGCGGCACCGGGCTCACTTCAATCGCGTCCTCGTCGCTTCTTATCGGCGGCCCAGGCAACACGATCATCGGCTACGCGACCTCATCACTCGGCCTGCCAACCTTCGCAGATCTCACCACCATTGAGAATCAAAACAGCGGCTATCCGTTCCCGAACAATGCGACGACCACCGAGCTCGGACTCAACGGTGGACTCACCACGAGCGGCAGCGTCGGTAACTACTTCGGCGGGACGCCTGAGATTCTCGCGAATGGGGATAATCATGGTGGTGGCGGCATCGCGATTTCAGACGATGGCGGGTTCTTCGACTACAACGATGGTTGGGTTACCTACAACGGCTCGACTGGTTTGAAGATTGCTGGCAACAACGGTGCGAATAGTACTGGCGGCCAACTCTTGGTCACCGGCAACACTCACATCGAGGGCACGCTCACGCTCGATAACGCGCTTTCGGTTGCTAACGGCGGCACGGGCCTTGCCTCGACTCCGTCATACGGCCAGATTCTTGTTGGCAACGGGACAGGCTACACGCTCACCGCGACGAGCTCGCTCGGCCTCCAGCCTGCTGGCTCGTACGAAAGCCCGCTTACCTTCAACTACCCGCTCACGCGCTCGGCGAATGCAATCTCGCTCGCCTTCGGCACCTCGACCAGCAATACCTGGGGCGGCACGCAAATTTTCACCAACGCGCCGGTCCTCGGCACGCTCTCCGGCGTGATTTATGGAAATAATGGGACGCTCAACACTGCTGCCACCTCCACTGTCACCCTCGGCTTGAACCTCTCAGGCTCCATCACTGCTCTTGGTTCTTCTAACTCACTCTCCATCAGCACTTCAACCCTCTTCGGCACTGGCGTTGGTGGGCAGATACTCGCTTGGAACAATGGTGTCCCGCAGTGGGTGGCTACTTCATCAATCAACAATGGCGTCACCTCCGTCACCGGCACCTTCCCAATCGTTTCTTCAGGAGGGAACACTCCTAACCTCACCTTCGTCGGCCTCTCCACTTCAACACCAGCAGTGGTCGGCAACCTCGCATACTTCTCTGGCGCCAACACCTTCGCTAACGTCGCCACCACCACCCACTCCTTCGTCGGACCGTTCACCATCAGCGGCACTCTCGGCGCTCTCGTCGGAGGCACCAACTCCACCATCACCTATACCGGTCTTGCAACGACGACTTCCCTCGCATCAAGTCAGATTCTCTACTCGACCAATGGGGCAGCAGGTGTCTCCGGAGTTTCGACCTCCTCAATCTCTGTCGGCACCGGCATCTCAGTCACCTCCGGCACCCTCGGCGCGCAAATCGGCGGCACGAGCGTGACGCTCGGCATTGCCAACAACGCGCTTACGCTCGCTCAGCTCCCAACCATCGCCGCAGGCACTATCCTCGGCAACGGAACAGGAGTGACAGGTAACGTTACGGCGCTCTCAACCTCAACCCTCTTCGGCACAGGCACAGGCGGCCAAGTGCTCAGCTGGAATAACGGCAAGCTCCAATTCGTTTCCACCACGACCTTCTCCAGCGGCCTCGCATACGCTAACGGCAACGTCACCAACACCGGCCTCCTCTCACTGCAGCAGCTTGGAGGAGGCTCAGCACAGACCGGTGCCATCACCTTCGCCACCAGTTCCCAGACCGCGAACGGCCAGACGATAGGACTCAACATCACTAACTCAGGCTCAGCATTTACCTTCACGCCGACGATTTCTGGAACCCTCGGCGTTGTTGGCGGAGGCACTGGTCTCTCCTCCATTGCGTCATCTTCGCTTCTCATCGGCGGTCCCGGGAACACGATCATCGGCATTGCGACTTCCTCCCTCGGCCTCCAAGCTGCAGGCTCATACGAAAACCCGCTCACCTTTAACTACCCGCTCACTCGTTCGACAAACACCATCTCGCTTGCTTTCGGCACCTCGACCAGTAACACCTGGGGCGGAACGCAAACCTTCACCAATACACCGGTGCTTGGATCACTGACGGGTGTGATCTATGGAAACAACGGCACGCTCTCAAGCGTCGCCACCACCACCCACTCCTTCGTCGGACCGTTCACCATCAGCGGCACTCTCGGCGCTCTCGTCGGAGGCACCAACTCAACCATCACATACACCGGTCTTGCCACCACCACCAACATCGC